>ULRL01026869.1_pt1 | contig 11509 bp, 11 predicted proteins | sample 1955391 | NCBI WGS metagenome assembly ULRL01 (sample SAMEA4835681, study PRJEB28245) | human gut metagenome | biome: gut microbiome; material: fecal sample | place: Denmark | collected 2008
ATGGCGGTAAATTCTGCTCCATAATCCTCGCTCCTTTCTGCCGCTATTGTACGGAAGAAATTTGTATAGTGCCAGTATGCGAAAATCATCGCTCTCCCCTGCCCTTCGCGCGGTAACGGGCCTCCAGCAGCTTGATGATCTCCCGCTCCATCTGCTGCGCAGAATAATTGCGCGGGAAATACTTCCGCAGCGACTCGGTTTTGATGCGAACCTGCTCTTTCTGATTGGGCTTTTCCTCGGTAAGAATGGCGTACAGCACCTCCGGCGTCAGCTTTGCCTCGTGGGAGATCTGCTTCATGCGGAGTGACTGTGACAGCGACGGTGTGGCGTCCTCCTGCCCAATCAAGTCCCACAACTCCGCCTGCTCATCGCGTGTGAGATAGGACAGCTCCACGGCGGGAGAAAAGGCAATGCGGCCATCGTCCACCATCTGAAGCAACGGTGGGACGAGGTTGGTCAGGCGGATGTAGCGTTGAATGGTGCGGCCACTTTCGCCGGTTGTTTCACCAATAACATCTGCTGTTTCATAATTCCCGACAAGTTGTCGGGGATTATCTTTACGTGGCCTCCCCGCTTGCCGTTTCATGGCCTCCAACTTCATCTTGTAGGCAAACGCCTTTTCACTGGGCAGCAGGTTTTCCCGCTGAAGGTTGCTGTCCACCATCAGGATCACCGCTTCATCGTCGCTCATCTCCCGCACCAGCACCGGCACGGTGGGCAAGCCCAATTTCTGCGCCGCCAAGCGCCGCCGATGCCCGCTGACCAGCTCGTAGCACTCCCCTTTTGGCCGGGCCAACAAGGGCGACAGAACGCCGTGGACACGGATGCTCTCGGTAAGCTCGTCCATGGCAGCGTCCTCCCGCACCTGATAGGGATGCTTTTCAAAAGGCGACAGCTTGTCCGGTGGAAGCTGCGAGATAAATTCCTTCACCATACCGCCCCTCCCTCCGAAAGCGCGGCGGACACGTTCACATGGTAGTGAAGGTCGGAGCCGCGATAGTGGTAGTCCGCGTCAAAGGAATGGAGCCAACCGGCATTTTGCACATTCGCGTTTCCCCTCTCTTTTTCGGCCTGTAACCCTTGCGGCGCAAGGCTTTTTCGTACTTGTGGCCCTTGGGCTTCCACGGTCGGCACAGAGGAGCTGGGACATCTCGAGATGGTCGGCACGATCGTTCACCAGCTTACGCGCAATTTGACCGAGGAGCAGATCAAGGAGGCTGGGTTCGAGCCGTACTTTGTCGACCACACGACGGGCGTTTTCCCGCAGTTCGCCTCGGGTTACCCGTGGTCGGCGAGCACCATGCAGGTCACGGGCGACACCATCGCGGACCTCACAGAGGACCTGGCTGCGGAACAGAAGGCGCGCGTGACGTATGACAACATTCTGCGCCTTTCCGACGATCCGGACGTGAGTGATGTCATCAAATTCCTGCGTGCGCGCGAGATCGTGCACTTCCAGCGCTTCGGTGAAGGCCTGCGCCTCGCCAAGGACCGCCTGGACGAGAAAAACGTTTACTACGTAAACCCAAGCTTTGATCAGTAAAATAGAAAAATGAAAGGAAGTCTCTGCCGGTTGGCAGAGACTTCCTTTTTATGGAGGGATACGGCAATGAGAATCCGGGAGCGTTTCAACCCACGCGCCCCTTGCGGGGCGCGACTCCTTTACAAACTTATAAATACCGAAAACAACAAATTTCAACCCACGCGCCCCTTGCGGGGCGCGACTCGCGGGGCATAGTTTTAAAATCACGGTTAGAGTATTTCAACCCACGCGCCCCTTGCGGGGCGCGACCTCCGCACTCTTTACAAGTGTCTGGTCATGGTTGTATTTCAACCCACGCGCCCCTTGCGGGGCGCGACGCGGAGACTGTTTCGCACCGTTATTTGGCTTATAATTTCAACCCACGCGCCCCTTGCGGGGCGCGACCTCCGTCCGTGACAGGTGCCATAAATAATTCTATATTTCAACCCACGCGCCCCTTGCGGGGCGCGACCGGCTCCCGCCGTCACGGCAGTCACTACATATCGATTTCAACCCACGCGCCCCTTGCGGGGCGCGACAGTAAAAGTGTACAAATCACTATGCACATTTTTGCGATAACAGACAAATTTCAGATGCTTTTGCACAGAATGCCGCCTGTCAGGGCATTCTGCTCCTTTTTGATGCAGGAAAACCATGCGGATTTTGGGTGCGAACCGCCCAAGTGATCTCTGCGCACTTGTGCTTCGCACTATAAGATCATCGGTTCCTCGGGCAGATACGTCTGCTTGCAGCCGAAGTGTTCGATTTTATTCTCGTACTTCTTGCCCAAGTAGTAAAATCGAAGGCTGTCCTTTTCTGGGTCAATGATCTTGCAGAGTTCATTTTGCAGCTTCCGGCACTGCGCCGTGTCCAGCAGGCATTCGAACACCGAATTCTGCACGCGCTGACCGTAATTGACACATTCCTTTGCGATTCTGCGCAGCCGCCCGCGTCCGGCGGCGTCGCTCGTGTTCACATCGTAGGTGATCAGAACCAGCATAGGCGCCTCACTTCCATAAAAACGGCGGATAGTCGTCCAAGTCGCCGCGCAGGTACCGCGCGAGCAGCAGGCTTTGTACATACGGTACCAGACCCCACGGTATCTTTTCCTCGAGAAACGGATGCGTGATGGTCTCCTTTTTTCGCTCCTGCCACTTCTGCAGGAACGTCCTGCGCCCTGTGTCCGTCAGCAGCACCGCGCCGCTCTCGCGGAAGTCAAAATCGATCGCTTTGAGCACACGGTTGTTGATGAGCGTGAGCACAAAGCGGTCGGCAAAGCACGGGCGCAGCTCCTCCATCAAATCGAGCGCCAGCGACTCCCGCCCTGGCCGGTCGCGGTGGAGATATCCGACGTAGGCGTCCAGCCCTACGCTTTCAAGCGCCGAGGCGCAGTCGTGCGCGAGCAGACTGTAAGCAAACGACAGCAGCGCGTTGAACGCATCGAGCGGCGGACGGCGGCTGCGCTCGCGGAAGAAAAACGTCTCTTTTCCCTGCAAGATCATGTCGTCCAGCACGCTGAAATATGCCGCCGCACCGACACCCTCGAGGCCGCGCAGACTGTCGAGCGACGTCTCCGCTGCGATCTGCGGCAGAAGCCCCTGTAACTGGTCGGACACGGCTGAAAAGCGCGATTCGTCAATGCGCATGGCGTGGTCGCGGCGCGTGCGCTCCACGCTCCATTTTGCGTTGTAGACCTTGCCGAAGATCATCATTCCGGCGACGCGACAGCTCTGCGACGGGTCGTCCACCACGCGGTACTGCATCCGCCGCAGCAAGACGTTCCCCTGCGCCTGACCTGCTACACGGGCGAGAAATTTCCCGCGCGGCGAGCAGAACGCAAGTCCAATCTCCCGCTGCGCGCATGCGCCCATCAGGGCGGGCGACGCGCCCGCGTAGGAAAATGAGACGATGCTTTGCAGCGTGTGCAGCGGATAGCGGGCGACCGCTTCCCCGCCGCGGTTCGCCACAACGTTTTCCCCGTCCAGCGAGAGGTAAATGTCCTCCGATGTGACAAAAAGCGTGTTCAAAAGCTGTCTCATCGCTCTCCCTCCATTGCGCCGCGCAGATACGCGGAAACGGACTTGCTTCTCATCAGCTTTGGCAGACACGAACCTTTCAGCGAGCAGGCGTTGCAGCCCTTTGTTGGCTTTACCTTTGGCGTGCTGCCGCGCGCATAGAGCGCATGCATCTCTTCAAGGAGGGCACGCACCTCCTGCCGCAGCGCGGGAGTGAAGTCGACTTCCGTGCGCCGCCGCGGCTCGCCGTAATAGAGCGCGCCGCGCGGGATCTCGCAGCAGAGCATTTCTTCAAGGCACATTGCCTGTCCACAGAGCTGGAGCGTGTCTTCCGTGCCCTCTTTCGGCTTTCCGCGCTTATACTCCACGGGATAGGGCTGCCACAGGCCCTCGCGGCCTTTGAGCGGAATGCCCGTCTCGCCGCGGCGGAATTCCAGCACGTCGCACGCGCCTGATACGCCGAGCGTGCGGGAAAAGACGCGCATATCGCGCGTGATGACGAGGTCGCCCCTGCTTTCGGTGAATGAGCCGTCGTGCGCGTTTTCGTGCATGATCGCGCCGTCCGTTGTGCGGTAGTTTTCCGCCCATTGCTTTTCTACATGGATGAGTGCCCACTGGCGGCGGCAGAATTTGAAATGCTGTAAGCCGGAAAGCTGGAGGAAGTCCTCGTCCTGATAGATCACCCCATCCGCGTGCAAGTCACGCCGGAGGGAAGGTGCGTTTCATCCACGCTGACAGTGTAGTCGCCGTAGCTTCTCGGCGCGGTCACGCCGTCCTTGTGTTCGACCTTGACAAGGTCAAAGAGCTTGTGCGCCGGAGCGCAGCCGAGCTCGCAGTTGTGCTTGAAGACGATGAGCTCGCGCACGGCCATCTTGCCGCGCGCGGCGGAATGGTCGTTTTCAAACATGTTCAAAATAGCCGTCCACAGGAGTTCGAGGTCCTCTTCCGAAAAGCCGGTCGTCTTGCGCGCGAGATTCGCCGACACATAGCCCTCCGCGCGGTAGAGGCCGTAAGGCACGATGTACTTGCGGCCCATTTCGGTGTTCTTCTTTTCCGCGTCCGCCTCGGTCGTGATGGCGACGCGCGTGATGGTCACCTCCTGCGGCAGAATGGGATCGATGCTTCGGGCAAAGCCGAGCTGCACCGGCCCACGCACCTGACCGCAGTTGAGCGCACCCTTGGTAAAGGTCGTCATCACCGCGCCGAACGTGCGGATATCGTAGAAATTGGAACACATGAAGTCGCGAATTTTTTCATCCAGATGCTCGTCCTTTTTCTTGGCTTCCTTCAGCTTATCGGGGTCTGCGCCGACGTAGGCACAGGCCTCTTTATCGCTCGAGTTCAGCGGTACGCCGTCTTTGATGTAGATATGATAATGATCTGCATCCTCTTTTGCCATTTCAACATAATTGCGGATCTTGCGCTTGAGGCAAACGTCCGTCACAAGGCCATAGCCGGTCTCGGGGTCGACGCGCGGCATATTGCCCGCATCGGGATCACCGTTCGGATTGCCGTTTTCCACGTCGAACAGCACCACAAATTCATAACGGTTCTTGATGGGATCAGACATTTTCTTTCTCCTCCTTTTTCGTATAGCGCTTCTGCGTCTGATGATAGTAGCCAAGGTCGAACGAGCCCTGCTGAGCGAGCGTCATGCGCGCGGGATAGTTTTCATTGAGCACGCCTTTGAGCTTCATGATCTGCTTGTCATAGTGGACGCGCTGTCTTGCGTCGAGCTTGCGCAGATGCTTTTGACAAAGATTGTTCAGCACCGGAAAAATGCTTGCGGGCATCGCCGCGGCAGAGTTGAAATATTTATCCTTGATCGTTGCGTTGATGCCTGGGTTCGCGGCCTGCTGCACCGCCTCGTAGACGGAGAACAGCCGTCCAAGCGTATAGGCGGGATTGGTGCTCGCTTCATTGAGACTCACGGTCAAAACCTCCTTTGGACAGTCCTCATGCGGATTTTTGAGATAATATGCCTTGATGATGGCGGCCTTGCCCCAAGTGATGTCCCGCTCTGCGCGGATGCGGAGCATTACCGCTTCAAGCAGCGATGCGGGATAACGCGCACCGGAAAATATGGCGCGCGCCGTCGCGCCGGCCATCGCGGGCGAAGGCGCTTTATCACGGGAATTTAGGTTCACCGTTTCCCTCAGCAGCGCCCACAGCGGCAGGTAGTTAAACTTCTCGTAGGCGGGACGCACGATCTCCATGCGCTCGTAGTGCGCGTTCACATTCTCCATCAGCTTTCCGAAGCTGTCGCGCAGAAAGAAGCGGACGGAAAGGCGCGCCGCGTTGGGCGCGAGACCGAGAATGTAAAACGGTCGATTCGGGTCGACGCCGAGGTCGTCGCACGGCAGCCCATTCGCCAGACGTTTGAGCGCCGCGCGCAGATCATTGTCCGACAGGCCGCCGTATGTGCCGCCGCCAATCACGGCGCTGAAAAAGCCGGGATAGGCATCATCTGCGCCCTCTGCCCAGCAGACAACGGTCGTATCACCGATGTGCTGGACGTGGTCGCTGTCCGCAAGCAGATGATTCAGTGCGGCGGTGTAGGCAAAGGCGGCATATTTGCCGACTGGGGCATTGTAGTTCTGCTCCCGTCCGTAGGAGCAGAACGCCGGCGCGTTGAACGACACCAGCGCCGCGCCGCTGGACTGCGCGTCCCGCACGCCCTTGACCGACGGGTGCACAGCAGCGATCTCATCCTCTTTTCCGGTCACGAGACACTGCATCTTGACGCCGCTCTCGCCGCCGTCCCGATACCGCTGCCATGCCTCGCGGATAGCGGCATCCTCCTCGACCTTGCGGCCATCCACGCGAAAGACGAGGTTGCCGCCCGCGGTCACATCATCGAGCTGCCTGATAAGCGCCGGATGCTCTGCCGCGCGTTCCGGCTTCCAAGTGTCGAAGAAAGCCAGTATTGCGCGGGCATTGGGCGAATCGATACCGTCTAACACCGCGTGGTGCAGCTTTGCCGCGGCGGCAAAGCACTCGCGGCTGCGTTCAGGCTTCCCTTTCTGGTCGATGCCAAGAAGATAGGAGGAATTGTCCCAAAGGAAATTTGATGTGATATTAGAAGCGCGTTTTACCGGTGCGGGTAATGGCTTAGACTGCGGCTGCAAAACGGTTTTCTTGCCTTTTGACACCTCATCCATCGTTGGAACGATCTGCGTCAGCTCACCGTTTTCGTTTATGTAAAGTGCGAGACTGATCTTCGCAGGGGCCCAGCCGGGCGCAGCGATCTCGCCGCGCGAGAGGAGGTCTTCATAGTACCGTGTCAGCGCTTGCAGGATCATCCTCTCACCTCCCCGCTGTTTGGCGGCGGAACAGTCATCACGCCGTCGACAAGGCTCGCGCGGAAAAACTTCGGCGTGATGTTCGCAGGATCGCTGTAGTCGTGATCCCACAGCATCCAGCCGAGGTCGCGCGTGCCTTTGAGCTCATCGGGGCACGGCGGCAATTCCGTGCAGCGCCGGAACTGCGCGGGAAACTCCCGCGTGCCGAAATACGGCATGCTGTAACACTGCCCCTTTTCCAGCCGTCGCTTGATCATGTCCTGAAACTTGCCGGGATTGTCGCCGGGCGCAGCGGCGTCTGTCATGTCGAAGTGTGCGTCGATGACATAGTGTACATCCCGCAGCACCATAGCCGCGCGCTGCTGAATGCTCTCCGACGCGGCGAGGTACAGTTCCCCCTGCCCTTTTTCCATCACGGCCTTTGCCCTGCGGGCGCTGATGACATCCTTGACCTCGTTGCGGCGGATGTTGGTGAAGCGGATGGGTGCGCACACATGGATGCGGTCGATCACCCAACGGAGCCCTGGGTGCCAATAGAGGCTATCCAGCAGCCCGCGCGCTGCTGACGGCGTCATCACGTCATAGCTGACGCGCTCCGTTTTCATCTCAGGCCGCGTGAAGCAGGCGTAATCGCCCCAGACCTCCACTTGAATCGGCATTGGATCACTCCTCTCTTTGGTTTACCTTGGTTCTTGTCTCAGTATGAACGATGCCCTGTCCGATAAAACGGACAGCTTATATGAATTCGGCCTTTCCGGTTTCCGGTTCCAGCGTCAGGCCGGTCATTTCGCTGTACAGACTCATATCGTTTAAGATCGCACTGTCTTCATCCAGCACAGGGACCTCTCGCGCGGTCAGCAGCGCGCCCGCGGCATAGAGCTTTTGAAAATGCGGTTCGTAGACCGAGACTGCGTAGCGCCCCAGCTTGCGGTAGAGCTTTTTGGAGCACTCGCCCGCTTTCAGCCGTTCGATGAGCGCCGCTCCGCCGCCAAACGGGGCATAGACCGTGCGCGTGTTCTGATCGATCAGATGAAAATTCTCCGCCACGGTGCGAAACGGCAGTTCGCAGCCGTTGATGCCCTTTTCAAACGCCTTGATAACACCCGACTTGTCGAGTGTTTCTCCGCTTAAGCTGCGCAGCGCGTCGAAATAGTTCTGCATCGTCTCCCGCGCGCCGATATCGCAGATGTTCATCAATGCTTCGCGCGTAGCGCCGATTGCTGTGCGGAACAACATTGGCGGCAGTTCTGCCCGCTCGAAGACGGTGACGATGCTTTCCTCCGGTGCTCGTTTCCCCTCGCGGTTGCAGCGCCCCGCTGCCTGCAAGACGGAATCCAGCCCAGCCAGCTCGCGGTACACCGCGGGAAAGTCCACGTCCACGCCCGCCTCGATCAGCGAGGTCGACACGACGCGGCACGGTTCCCCCGCCTTTAGGCGCCGCCGGATCTCATCGAGAAGCGTCTGCCGCTGTGCGGGCACCATCAGCGTCGAGAGGTGAAAGCTCGCCTCCTGCGGCAAGCGCGCAAAGATGCTCTGCGCCGCCTTGCGGCTGTTCACGATGCAAAGCACCTGCCGGTGCTCGCTGAGCCTTTCCGCAAGCGCGTCGTCCTCCAAGATGCCCTCCTGCCGAAACGTCACGCGGCGGAAGCTGTCGTATTCCTCCGCCGTCTGCGGGCACAGTTCTGTGATAGGGTAGCTTGGCGCATAGGTGTGCAGCAGGTCACCGAGCGACGGCTGCGTGGCTGTGCACAGCACAAGCGTTGAACGGAATTGCTCGGCAAGCGATGCCATCGCCGCCACGCAGGGCCGCAGATGGCAAAGCGGCAGCATTTGCGCCTCGTCAAAAATGATGACGCTGTCGGCAAGATTATGGAGCTTGCGGCATTTTGACGAACGGTTTGCGTAAATGGACTCAAAAAACTGCACCGCCGTTGTGACGATGACCGGCATGTCCCAGTTTTCCGCCGCCAGCGCGCGGCGCACCTCCTCGGGCGACGCGCCGTCGGAAAGCTCGAACTGCACACCTGAGTGATGCTCGAGCACATTGCCGTCGCCGAGGATCTCGCGGAATACTTCGGCATTCTGCTCGATGATCGACGTGTACGGCACGACGTAGATCACCCGCCTCATCCCGTGCGCCACCGCGTGCCGCAGCGCAAAGGCGAGCGACGCGACCGTCTTTCCGCCGCCGGTCGGCACGGTCAGCGTGTAAATGCCTTTTGGTTTACTGCCTGTATCCAGACAGCTGTTTAGAATTTTGCAGCGCAGCTTGTTGAGCGCTGTTTTGGGATTTTGCCACGGCGCGATGTATTCTTTCAGCCGCCTTAGCAGCGTCGGAAGATCGTCATATCCGCCGCGCCCACGTTCGCCGTCCATGAACCGCTCCGTATCGAGAAAATCCGCGTCCACCAGACAGGAATAGAGCATCCTTGTCCGAAACGACGCTTTCAATGGATCCCGTTCCGGCGTCTCAGGCGGAAGAGTTGGCAGTGTCACGCCGCTTTCGCCGCAGCGCTCAAGATAGTGTCCCTCCACACCCTTTTTGAACCGGCCGGAGAGCGTGGCCTCGCCCGCGCGGTCGGTCCTCAGATTTCCGACATCCAAAAGTCCGCCGTGGTGACCGGCGACGCACGCGGCGGCGCTGGGCCGCTTCATCCTTATACAGGTGAGCATCCCCGCCGTGGTGTGGTCGACAACGGGACCACCTTCAAGCAGGCGCTTCTGGAATGCGTCAGTGCATTTGCCGAGATCGTGCGCGAGCCCCATCAGATCTCCGTCCGCCTCTGCGCCGAAGTCGGCGGCAAACTCTCGGCACAGCGCGGCTGTACCTGTCAGGTGCTCCGCGACGGTCTGATAGATGGTCTCGCCGTTTTCATCCTGCCGGATGTGTGCGTAATATGGCATGCGCTTCCCTCTCATTTCTCCCCAAACAGCAAAAATCAGCCCTGTGAGATCACAGAGCTGACTTCCCGGGGCCGGGATCCAGCCCTGCGTATAAAACTTGTGCTTTTATCATATCGTATAAGATAACGCCGAAGAAGTCAATGGAATTTATATGCCTTGCACTGTTCACGGACGTTTTCTTTTGGCCTTTTTTCCAGCTTATCCGATACCATTGTCCCTCCATCTTGACGCTGCAGCGAAAGTGTGGTATCATCGCTTTGCCTTCCGGGAAGACTACTCTGACCGGCGGCGAACCAGATTCATTCTACCGTTCTGACAGCGAGGATGCGTTCCGAGCCACAAGAAGAGGGAAAACAAAGACACAGCCCTGCTGCGTCGTCATTTGCTGTTTCCATCCCTTCTGCTGAACGGCGGAAGGGATGATTTTTATTTTGACAAAGGAGAATGCGTTAATGGAAACGAGAGTCGCCGTGCTGGCCATCATCGTCCGCGGGGGAAGCTCTGTCCAGCCGCTCAACGAGCTTCTGCACCAGTACGGTCAGTATATCATCGGGCGCATGGGCGTGCCGTACCGCGAAAAGGGCGTGAATATCATCAGCGTGGCGCTCGACGCGCCGGGCAACGTCATCTCCGCCCTGTCGGGCAAGATCGGCCGTCTGGACGGCATCACCGCCAAAACGGTCTACGCGCCCGAGGGCAGCATCGGAAAGGAAGAAAACCAATGAAAAAGAATCTCAAATATCTCTTGGCCCTGTGCCTGACGATTGCGCTCGTCTTCTCGCTCGCCGCCTGCGGACAGAAGGCGGACGAGACGCCGAACGACGCGCAGGACGACCAGCAGACCGAGCAGGAGGAGTTCACCCCTGCGAACTATTCCATCGCCGCGCTCAAGGGCCCTACGGCCATGGGCCTTGTGAAGCTGATGAAGGACAGCGAAAGCGGCGAAACGACTGGCAATGAATATACCTTTACCCTTGCCGGTTCTGCGGATGAAGTGACGCCCGCGCTCCTCAAGGGCGAGCTCGACATGGCCTGCGTGCCCGCGAACCTCGCCGCCGTGCTCTACAATAAGACGGAGGGCGAGATCGAGGTGCTGGCGGTCAACACGCTCGGCGTTCTCTACATCGTGGAAAACGGCGAGAGCGTGCACTCCATGGCCGACTTGAAGGGCAAGACCATCGTGGCGGCGGGCAAGGGCTCTACGCCGGAATACGCCCTGCGCTATCTTCTCACGGAAAACGGCATCGATCCCGATAACGATGTGACGATCGACTGGAAGAGCGAGCACAGCGAGTGTGTCGCGGCGCTGGCTTCCGGTCAGACGAGCATTGCGCTCCTGCCCCAGCCCTTCGTCACCGTGGCGCAGAGCAAGATCGAGGGCCTGCGCATGGCGCTCGATCTGAATGCTGAATGGGACGCACTCGATAACGGCTCGGCGCTCATCACGGGCGTCATTGTTGCCCGCCGCGCGGTCGTGGAGGAAAATCCTGCCGCCGTGGAGGCCTTTCTCAAGGACTACGCCGCGAGCGTCGACTGGGTGAACGCCAACACCGCGGATGCCGCCGCGCTCATCGGCGAATACAGCATCGTGGACGCCGCCGTCGCGGAAAAGGCACTGCCCTACTGCAACATCGTCTGCCTGATGGGGGCAAACCTCCTTGAGGCGCTGCCCGGTTATTTAGAGGTGCTCTACAATGCGTCTCCCGCCGCTGTCGGCGGCGAGATGCCGGATAACAGCTTCTATTTCGCATAAATTCTTTGCGGCG
>ULRL01040438.1_pt1 | contig 11484 bp, 10 predicted proteins | sample 1955391 | NCBI WGS metagenome assembly ULRL01 (sample SAMEA4835681, study PRJEB28245) | human gut metagenome | biome: gut microbiome; material: fecal sample | place: Denmark | collected 2008
CGGAAAAACGCCGACGACATGGAACAGCTGAACACTCCGGCTAAGAGGATCAGCTTGGCCTTCAGATTCGATCCAGATCTCTCATTCATTTTCTTTCTCCCCCGCGTAAACAGATCGATGGTCCCCGGCTCCGGAAGCTCCGGCTGCCAGAGGACCCGGAATACGTCTATGATAATACGTCAGATGAGTAAAGTCAACGGCTTTCCCCATCCTCTCCGTAGAGCTTCACCAGATCCTCAATGATGAGCAGGCCCACAGGCCCTAAAAAAAAGCCGGACACGCCAAACAGTTCCAGGCCCACATACATGGAGAACAGGGTCTCCAGCGCCGAAAGGCCCATGCGGCTTCCCATGAGCTTTGCCTCCAGGAACTGCCGGATAAAATAGCAGAGGCCGTAGATAAAAAGGAGCACCGCCCCCCTCCACCACTGGCGCTCCAGGAGAAGGAAGGCTCCCCAGGGGACCAGCACCGCTCCGGTCCCGAACACCGGAAGGGCGTCCAGGAGCCCGATCCCCAGGCCCAGCAGCACCGAATACGGATTCCCCAGAAGGGTCAGTCCCAGGGTACAGATCATGGCCGTCCCCGCCATGATCACAAGCTGGGTCTTAAACCATGCGCTGCCCGCCGACGCGATCCGTCTTCCCAGGACAGAAAATTCCCGGTGGAAGATGGATCCGCTCTTTTTCTCCCGGATCTCATCCATTTCCTCCAGGGTCATGACTGCGGCCACAAAAAAGAGCACCAGAAATACCACAGCCCGGACCGCCCAGGCCAGGACGCTGACAGAATTGGTCATAAGAAGAGGAAGGGACGCCTGACGCACAGCCTCTGACGCGTCGCGGACCAGCTCCCTGGCCAGGCCCACAAGGCTTTCCGGCATCAGCCCCATCTTCTCCTCCAGGCTTAAAAACAGGCCTGTAAGGACCCGGTCGGCCTCAGAAAGCCATTCCGGAAGACGGACCATGAAAAGCCTGGCCTGGGCCAGAAGCCGGCTGCTCCCAAGATAAAAAAGCCAGCCCAGGACTGCTCCCATAAAAAGAAGCTCCACGCCGCCGATGACCGCCGCAGGGATCCTGCGCTCCTTCCCGCCCAGCCGGATCGTGAGCCTCCGCTCAAAATACCGGACCGACGGTCCCATCCACATGGCCGCCAGGTAGGCGCACAAAAAGGGAACCACCAGGGGCAGGAGGTATTTGAAGCCTCCGTAGACTGCCCCGGTAATTCCCAGTATCAGAAAGATCTTCTTCAGTTTTTTGCCCGGCTTACCCATGGAATCACCCGTTTCTGTTTTGTACTTCCTTTGTACACCACTTAGTATGGGCCGGATTCCTTTCCTTATGCGTCCTGGAAAAATTTAAATTTTGAAAATGCGCCGCCGGACGGAGGCACGGAAAAGGTCATGGGCTTTCCTGTGGACGGATGGACAAAGGAAAGGGACATGGCGCAGAGAGCCAGGGGCCCTGCTGCTGCGGCCGCTCCTGTTCCGTATTTCCGGTCCCCAAAAAGCGGCAGGCCCCTGGATGCAAACTGGACCCGGATCTGGTGGTGACGTCCGGTCTCCAGACGGATCCGTAAAAGCGTCAGGATCCCGTTTCCCCCGTCCTCCAGGCTTTCCAGAGCCTCATAGGACAGTTCAGCCCGTTTTCCACATTTTCCACCATGATCCACAACATAGGATTCATTTCCATCCACGGATTTTTCCAGATAATCCACAAACTTATCCACATCTTTTTCCGGCTTTCCACATACAACAGCCCCATAGATCTTCTCCAGTTTCCGGTCCTGGACCTGTCTGCTCAAGGCTGCGGCAGCATTTTTAGACAATGCATACACCATTACCCCTGACACAGGCTTATCCAGTCTGTGGATAACTCCCACATAGGGCTCCTTTCCCGGCGTGCATAACTTGTGGATAACCAGATATTTCCGGATCTCGCTGACCATATCCGGCGCAAACCGCTTCGCCGCCTGGGATTCCACTCCCGCAGGCTTCACCGCCACCAGAATATCCTTATCTGCATATAATACCTGTACCATGGTCCTTCCTTTCCTTCTGTCCATTTACTTTGATGATAAAAATATTTTCCGAACCCCTTGCATATTTTAAGGCAAAGTGATATAGTATATAAAAAAGTTAGATGTAGTTTTTAAAACTACATTATGTATTATTAAAAATTATATTCCATTTTCTGATTGGAGGTATGTGTATGAAACTCAGTGTTAAGGATCCCGGCAGCGCCCTTACCCATTTTATCGCAATGATCCTGGCGGTCCTGGCTGCGGCTCCCCTGCTTTTGAAGGCCGCGTTTTTCACCGACCGGCTCCACGTGGCGGCCCTGGCTGTATTTATCGTCAGTATGATCCTCTTATACGCTGCCAGCACCGTCTACCACACCTTCGATATTTCTGAAGGCGTCAACCGGCTCCTCCGGAAGATCGATCATATGATGATCTTTGTCCTGATCGCAGGAACGTATACGCCGGTATGCCTCATCGTTCTGGGAAATTCTGCCGGATACCGGCTCCTGGCCCTGGTGTGGGCCATTGCAGCCGTGGGCATCCTGATCAACGCCCTGTGGATCAGCTGTCCCAAGTGGTTTTCCTCCTGTATTTATATCGCCATGGGATGGATCTGTGTGACAGCCTTTGGACAGATCCTGTCCTCCCTGACTCCAGGCGCCTTCGGCTGGCTCCTGGCCGGAGGGATCATCTACACCGCCGGAGGCGTCATTTATGCATTAAAGCTCCCGCTTTTCAACTCCAGGCATAAAAATTTCGGGTCTCACGAGATCTTTCACCTGTTTGTCATGGGCGGGAGCTTCTGTCACTATATGATGATGTATGGCTATCTGGCCGCAGCCTGATCCAGGGAGCTAGCGCCGGTGTCCCCGGCCCTGGCTCCTGTTTTTCTTTTCTTCCAGCAGGCGGTTAAACTCTGCCGCTGCCTCCGGCCCCTCTTCCATCAGTCTTTGCCGGCGGCGTTCCCGTCCCCGGGCGGCTGCCTCCGCCTCTTCTTTCCTTCTCTTCCGGATCCAGACCATCCAGAGACCGGCCCCAAGGGCTGCCAGGACCGCCAGGATCACACCAGGGATCACAGCCTTCGGAAGCTTCATGGAAAACCTTCCGTCTGTTTTCTCCGGATCCACAGAGGCCGTCTCTGTGGGCTCCTCTGTATCCTCCGGTTCCTGGGCGGCGCTTCCGGTCTCCCCGCTTCCATCCTCTGTTCCAGGCTCTGCGGCGTCTCCGCCGGAAGGCTCCGTTTCAGCCGGTACCTGGATCGTCTTATCCAGGAGGTAGGCCTGTCCCACCTTTCTTTCATTATAAACGTACTGGAGGAGGGCCACCGCATTGGCAGGCGCTCCTTCCGGAAGGGCTTCCAGGGAAAGCTCTGCATCACCGAAGGAGGCCTCCTCTGGCAGAGTCACCACTTTTCCTTCCTCCACCATCAGATCTGCCGGGTTATAGGACGTGCCGCCGATGTCCACGGCCTCCTCCCCGGTCACATACCGGGTCTCGTTTTCTGCGATCCCCACATTCTGAAAGCGGTCGAAGCCGAACTGTAAAAGGGCCTTGCCGTCCAGGAAATACTGGCGGGGACTCCCCTTTAAGATCACAGACACCAGCCGTCTTCCGTCCTTTTCCCCATAGGTCACCAGCGTATTTCCTGCCTTTAAAAGATACCCGGTCTTTCCAGCCACCGCCTCAGGACAGTAAAACTCACTGGCCGTATCCTCGGTGATCACCAGACGGTGCTCCTGGCGCACGGTGAAGCCGTTGGGATTGTTGGTGGTGGGGCCGACCTCATGGGACACGGAGGAGCTGATCTCCAGGAGCTTTTCATTCTGGAACGCCGCGCAGGCGATCTTTGCCATATCATAGGCCGACACATTCTGGGTATCTCCGTTGAGACCCGACGGATTCTCAAAATGGCTCTCATTGCAGCCCAGCTCCGCCAGCTTCTGGTTCATCATATCCACAAACGCCGGGATACTTCCCGCCACATGCTCTGCCAGGGCGTTGGCCGACTGATTCACCGACGAAAGAAGAAGGGCATACAGGCAGTCCTCCACCGTCATTGTATCGCCGATGGCCAGGCTGTATTTATTGCCGCTGTCCGCCTCCACGCTGTTCATGGCGGTCTCTGAATACGTCACTGTATCGGAAAGCTCCGCATGCTCCAGGACGATCAAGGCAGTCAGAAGCTTTGTGATGCTGGCAGGCGGATATTCCACATGGCTGTTCTGGCCAAAGATCATGGTCCCCGAATCCACGTCCATCAGGGCCCCGGCCTCGGCCTGGATCCCCGTATCCGACGGCCAGTCGGGCCGCGCAAAGGCCGTCATGGCAAAAAGCTGGCAGAATGCCAGCACGCTGCATAGTAATTTCTTTGTTTTATGTTTCACCTGGTTCCTCCTGCTGTCTTATCCTGTGTTCTCACAAGAGCTTCTTTTTCTTTTCTCGTCATCCGTTTAATGGCGGCTTCCCGGCTCATGGCCTCCCTTTTGGTCTCAAAGGCCTCATAATAGACCAGGACCACCGGCCTTCTGGGCTTCGTATACTTGGCCCCGCGTCCCATATTATGGGTATTCACACGCTTTTCCAGATCGTTGGTCCAGCCGCAGTAAAAGGTTTTATCCGCACATTCCAGCAGATATGTGTAGTTCATATCCATCCGTCCTCATGTTATGTAAACGGCAACGGCATCTTAAGGCTGCCATCGCCGCCCCGGCCAGGACAGCCCTTCGGGCGCTGGTTCCGGATCTATATCAAGCACCGGCCGGATGCGTTTTCCTGTGTGAGTCCGCTTTTGTCTTCCGGCTTATACTCTATTATATGGTATTTTGCCCGAAATGCAACCAGACATTCTTTCATTTTTCAGATCCCTGCCGCCTTATATGCGGCCTGACGGGGATACTGCCCGCCAGACCGGCACCGCCTAGGCCCGTTCCCCCACCGCCTTCACGATGATCAGCTTATCTCCAGGCTGGATGGACGGATCCGTAAGCCCGTTGTCTGCCATGACCGCATCCACACTGGTATGAAATTTTCTGGCGATCTTCCACAAAGAATCCCCCGGCTGTACCACATAGCCCACGATCCCCGGGATCTGCTTCAGCCGTTCCGTATCCAGGGGCTCCTCCCGCACATTCAGGATCACCTGGCCGCAGACCTGGTTCAGCACCAGCACATCCATGGTCACCGACGCCTTGATCTCCACGCTGTCGCCGCCCAGCATCACGGCAGAGATCTGCTCTAGTCCCGGCTCCATCTGGTAAACACTGTCCTCTGTGATCCCCGGTACCTGGGCCGTCATATGGAACGGCAGCACCTCTGTGGACGCTCCCACCGGAGAGGAGTCGTCGGCAGTCAGATACAGAAGCTGCACCTCCAGAACGCCGTCCATGGACAGCTCTCCGTCCCGGATCTGTACCTCATCCAGCTTCACGTCTCCGTCGCTGTGGCAGATCTGCAGGATCCGCTGCCCCACCGGCAGATCCACCTTTTCCTGGAGCCTGGTCTTCAGCTGGTTCCTGGCGGCGATCTGGTCAAAGCACGCCTCTCCTGTATCCATATCCAGCTCCCGGTCCAGGGCGTACAGATCGTTTAAGATCTCCAGCTCCTTCTCCTCATAAAGCCGCATATCCAGCTCCATGACCGCATCCACGGACAGCTCCCGCATCTCTCCGTCCGAATCCGGATTCACCTCCAGCTCCTTATGTACCAGACGCACCGTGATAAAGGGGATCATTTCCTCCACCGAGGGCTCCAGCTCCACCTCGCCGGAAAACGGCACCGTTTCCTCCAGGCACTGGACCGGCACCTGACCGGCCTCCCCGGAATAAATGGCGAACACCATCAGCTCCCCGTCCAGGCGTATCCTCCCGTCCAGGGGCCTCGTATTCACGCCCCGCAGGCGTATGTCCTGCCACAGAAGGGTGTCGATATCCGGCTTATTTCCCGAAAGGGACAGTACCTCCCGGACCCGGAACGTATCCTTCCGCCGGGCGCTTAAGGCCGCCACAGCTATGGTTTTCTTTAAGGTCTCCACGTCCCCGTCAAATCTCGCGTCCTCCGCCGCCTCGGCGTCAAAAAGGGTCTCCGCCTGGAGCTTTAAGGTCACCAGGGCCTTTACGTTCAGCTTCCGGGAATTGATGATCCCCAGCTTCAGATCGTCTAACTCCCAGCCGGCCTGGATATGATCGTTCTCCAGGAGACCCGACATATTCACCCGCTCCTCAAAGGGAAGGTTTCCGGCCAGGGTCATGACCTGTCCGCCGGGCGTCCGGTACAGCACCCGGAAATCCAGCCGTCCCCGGACCTCCACCTTTTCCCCCTGGTTCTTCGCCGACTCGATCTGGATCTCTCCTCTTTCTAAGATCAGCTGCTCCACGTCCTCCATGGTATCCGGCACGTTAAAATCATCGTCCAGGGTCATCTGGGACGCAACGCTGCCGCTTCTCCGGTTCATATGGATATGCTTTTTCACCAGCTCCATCATAAAAACGCCACCACACCTTTCCAAAGCCTTTGCTTTACAAAAATGTATGATGGCGTCCTTCTTAATATTCCTCCAGGAAATGATGGCGCTCTCCCCGGCGTATATATCCGATGCAGGCGTCTGTATTGACATTTTCCACGCTGCGGAAAATATTCATGTCAATATACGGGCTGGTCTTCCGGAACTCCCCGATCAGCTTCTTCATTTCCTTCCTCTTGGACAGCTCCTCGTTCTGTCTCCGGCTGCTCTCCTCCGTAAACCGGCAGGCGCACTGTAAGAACTGAAGCTGATTATATTCCTTCCATGCCAGGATATCCGCCTCCTTCACCAGGTACAGGGGGCGGATCAGCTCCATGCCCTGGAAATTGGTGCTGTGGAGCTTGGGCATCATGGTATTGATCTGGGCCCCATAGAGCATGCTCATGAGGATCGTCTCGATCACATCGTCAAAATGGTGGCCCAGGGCGATCTTATTGCAGCCCAGCTCCCTGGCGTTGGCGTACAGGTTTCCCCGCCGCATCCTGGCGCAGAGGTAGCAGGGGGAGTCCTCCACATCCACCACCGTGTCAAAGATCTCCGTCTCGAACACGTGGATCGGGATCCCCAGGATCCTGGCGTTCTCATGGATCAGCTTCCGGTTTTCCTCCCGGTAGCCCGGATCCATCACCAGAAACTTTAACCCGAATTCCATCTTTCCGTGCCTTAAGATCTCCTGCATGCACTTGGCAAGGAGCATGGAATCCTTTCCGCCGGAAATACAGACTGCGATCTGATCGCCCTCCTGTATCATCTCATACTCGTTGAGTGCCTTCACAAAGGGCCTCCAGATCTCCTTCCGGAACCGTTTGATAATGCTTTTTTCGATCTCTCTGGTCCTTTCCTTAAGGCCCTCCTCCTCGTACCGTGTCTCCATCCTGTACCTCTCCTGTTTTCTTTTATCCGTATGTTTCCCCATTCTACCAGAAAATCCGGCCGCGGTAAAGCAGTTTCCGGCCAAAGGCTTCCATACGGCCCGGAGGACAAAAATCCCGGCGTCCCAGCTTCCCGGCTGCCGGGACAGCAAAGGGCACCTTCCTGCATCCGCCTACTGGAATACCACCGGCTCCTCTAAAAACTCTGTTTTCACGATCAGCACCGGATAGGACGGATCCGTTCCCGTGGCCTCCCCCTTTTCCGGCCCCAGAAGCTCGGTCCGTATCACCACTGAATTTTCCGTCAGGTACAGCTCCTTAACGGTAATGCTGTATCCGCCTCCGGTCTGGGGGCCCTCCCCGATGACGATATACATATCCTGCCCGTCCGCATATGTAAGCTTAAAGGGCTTCTCCCTCTTTTTTCCGATGAGCTCTGCCAGGGCCTGGGGGACCTCCCCCTCTCCCGTCACTGTAAATTCCAGATCCCGGATCTTTTCCGTATCCCCGCTGCCGCCCTGGCAGCCCGTAAAGCCAATGCAGCCGGCGGCAAATACCGCCAGGATCCCCAAAAGCGCCAGGACGCGTTTTCCCGGCCGTTTCATTCTCACTGCCATAAAAAAGGCTCCCTATGAATTGGTCGTTACCATTCTATTCGGAAGCCGCTTTTATTATTCGTAACAGTCCAGCCGGGCGTCTTCCCGCACGGCGGTCTGTTACGATTCTCCTGCGGTCTTTCCTGACCGCTCTGCATACTTAAAAAGATCTTCGTTTTCCTTCTCCCATACTCCAAAGCCCGTCCGGCAGCAGATCACCCTTTGGCACCGCCGGATCCATGCCCGGGCCTCCCTCACAGCCTCCTCCGGCACTGGCCCCAGGGGAACCTTCACCACATGGGCAGCCAGGGCCTCCGCCGCCGGGAGATCCAGATCATTTTCAAACAGGATCCCTGTGACAAAGGGCACGTTCTCTCTCTGGAGCTTCCGGAATACCTGCCGCCCCGAGCCGTTCCCCGCGATCACAAATACCGCATTTTCCGGGAGGTCCTCCGGCTTTACAGCGCCTCCAGGAACAGAAAACTCCACAGATCCCCCAGCCGCGTCAAATTTCCCGGCAGTCATCCCGAACAGCCCCTCCACATATCCCGGTGTAAAGACCTGCTCCGGCGTTCCGCACCGGTCCATGCGTCCGTCCTTTATGCACACCACCCGGTCCGAGATCCTTTCTGCCAGATCCAGCTCGTGGAGGGACATGAGCACCGAAAGATCCTTTTTCCTGGCCATTTCCCGGAGCAGGGAAAGGAATTCCAGCTTATACTTCACATCCAGATGAGAGGTGGGCTCGTCCAGAAGGATCATCTCCGGCTCCTGGCAGAGCGCCCTGGCCAGCATGATCCGCTGGCGCTGCCCGTCGCTGATCCGGTCAAAGGGACGGTCCCCCAGGTCGGTTCCATGGACCAGCTCCAGGGCCTGATCCACGGCTCTCTGGTCCTTCTCTGATAAAAGTCCCAGCCGCCCGGTGTAGGGATACCGCCCCGCTGCCGTCACATCCCGGCAGGTCATAAGCTCCCCCTGGAGTTTTTCCGTAAACACCACCGCCAGCTTCCTGGCCCGTTCCTTCCTGGGGATCCGTTCCATGGGAACGCCGTCCAGCACCAGCTCCCCTCCCATCGGCGCAAGTCCGCCGGAGATCGTCTTAAGAATCGTGGACTTTCCGGCTCCGTTGGGGCCTATGAGGGTCACGATCTCTCCCCGGCCAGCATGAAAGGAAAGTCCCTCCGCCACTGGCCTTTTCCCATATCCGGCCGCCAGCCGGTCCGCATAAAAACAGCCGTTTCCCACCTTTATCCCCTCCTCTGGTATTTCTTCATCATAACGGCGATCACCACCGGAGCTCCCAGCACCGCGGTCACTGTGCTGATGCTGAACTCTGCCGGAGCCAGAAGAGTCCTGGCCAGAAGATCGCTGAACAGGCAGAACACGCCCCCTCCCAGAAAGCACGCCGGGATCAGCACCAGAGGCCGGGAGGTCCCAAACAGGCTCCTCACCAGATGGGGCACGGCGATCCCCACAAAGGACACCGGACCGGCAAAGGCCACGATACAGGCTGATAAAAGACTGGATAAGAGCACCATCCAGGCCCTGAGACGGCCCACATGAATCCCCATGCTTTTTGCATAGACCTCTCCCATCTGGTACGCAGCCACCGGCTTAGAGAGAAGGAATACGGCTGCCGAGGCGGGAAGCACCACCAGGCACATGACTGCCGTATTCTCCCAGGAAATGCCTGAAAAGCTACCCTGGGACCAGTTGTGCAGATTTACGATATCTGTATCGTCAGCAAAGGTCACCAGGATGTCCGTAGCTGCCGAGCAGATATAACCGATCATGGTGCCTCCAAGGATCAGCCCCGCCGTCTGCTCCACTCTTCCGGCCATAAGGAGCACCAGTCCCATGGAGGCCAGGGCTCCAGCAAAGGCCGCCAGGATCATGGCCGCAGATGTCACCCGGACAGCATGGCCCAGAGAGAACACCATCAGACATGCCACCAGAAGCTTTGCCCCGGAGGAGATCCCCAGAACAAAGGGACCTGCAATGGGATTCCGGAAAAAGGTCTGGAGAAGATAGCCGGAAAGCCCCAGGGCTCCGCCTAAGAGGATGGCTGCCAGAGCCCGAGGGAACCGGATCTCCCAGACGATCCCGGCCGCAGACGAAGCGCCGGGAGCCGGAGCGCATCCCAGCTTCCAGGCAAATACTTCCGCCACCTCCTCCAACGGGATCTCCACACTTCCGGCGCACAGGCTCCAGCCCAGGAAAAGAAGAAGCAGCGCCAGGAGCGCCGCAAAAGCCAGTCCATATTTTAAATGCCCGTTCCGCTTTCTGTTCACTGCTCCTCCTCTCTTCCGGCCGGGAGCCGGTAAAGGTAGACCGTTTCCCCCCGGCCCGTCAGCATGGCCCGGATGTCCTCTGCAAAGGTCCCCAGAGCCATGGAGCTCTGATAAAGGTCCCTGGCCGTACACCACACATTTCCTTCCTTAACCGCCTTAAAGTCCGCCAGCAGCCCGCTCTTTCCCAAAAGCTCCTCCACCGTTTCCAGCCCGCCGTCCACGGCACTGTTATAAATAAGGAAGTCCGCGTCCTTTACTGAGGAATAAAATTCCTCCAGCTGCATGTTCACAGACGAGCTGCGGCTTTCTCCAGTCCCCAGATCCTTAAAAATATATTCTCCGCCCGCCTGCTCGATGAGCTTCGGCACATAATCCGAGGACTTTCTCACATTGACCATACCGGCAGCCGTAATATAAAAATACGCAACGGTCTTTTTTCTGCCCTCCTCCGGAACACGTCCCCCCTCTGCTCTGCGGGCCGGATCCACATCTGCGCCGTCTCCGGAAGCCGCCTCTTCGCTGCCTCCTGCCGCCGCCTCCATAGCTGCCTTCTGTTCGTCAAATGCAGCGGACGCCTGCTCCTCTTTTCCTGTGAGGGCTCCGTAAAACTTGATCCATTCCATGCGGCCCAGAGGCTCAGTCTCGTAGCTGGAATAGTCCACTGCCACCGGGATCCCGAAGCTTTCCAGCTTTTCCCTTACCTCCGGCGCATGGCTGATCATGGTATTCTCCACAGCCAGGCCGCAGCCCTCCGCCAGGATCCGCTCATAATCCGGGGCGCTGTATTTTCCGGCATAAAGGATCTTCCCGCTTTTCATGGCCTCCCTGGCCTCTTTGATGTACCAGCCGTCTGCATCCGTCCCGGAAAGCCGGATCGTATCCAAAGCGTCCAGGGCCCGGAACATGTCCATGGCCGCCGAAGCCGCCAGATAGATATTTTTCACCGGCTGGTATACCACAGCCGTCTCCTCCGGCACATCCTCCGGGGCCTCCTTCCCTTCCGGCACCAGGGGCATACGGCTCCCGTCGGCCACAGTCAGCACCTGGAAGCCGTCCTGGTAAAGATCCACGGCAAACTGCTCTGCATACTCCAGCTCCAGCCGCCCTGTATATTCCAGGGAAGAAAGCTCCAGGGGACGGAGCCTGTTCCCGGCTCCGGATCCTCCGGCCGCTTTACAGCCCGTTAA
>ULRL01036129.1_pt1 | contig 11438 bp, 10 predicted proteins | sample 1955391 | NCBI WGS metagenome assembly ULRL01 (sample SAMEA4835681, study PRJEB28245) | human gut metagenome | biome: gut microbiome; material: fecal sample | place: Denmark | collected 2008
CCGCCGTCAGGTTTGCCACAGCCGCGCCGCGGCTGTAGCCGCCCAGCCAGAGCTTGATGGTGCCCAGCGTTCCCGCTGCAGCCTCGGCTTTTTTCAGGTAGTCCTGCAGATCCTCAAAAAAATGCTCTGCTGCTGTCACAAAGCCATAGTGCCCGCCGCCTTCGCCCACATGCAGGTTGCTGGCCCACTCGGCACCATAGCCGACACCGCGCAGCATGGCTGCAATAATGGTGGTGCGCTGGCCATCCTGTACCAGTGTTTTCTGCGCAAAAGCACAGCCCGCGGTATCCACCGGGGTGTTCAGGCTGCACTGGTAGCCCGCATAGACCGCATTGGCAAAGCCAAGCTTCTGGTAGACATCCGCAATGCTGTCCTCACGGCCCGCTTCACCCTCCACCCAGTAAAGCGCATCACTCTGGTAGGTGTTGCCGCTTGCCGCCACAAGGCCCAGCGTTGCCAGTGCCAGCTTGTGGCTGTACTGCAGCGCCGTGTTCTCAAAAAAGGCATCTGTATAATAAAAATCGTGGGAGAGATCTGTTTCGCTGTGGTCGCTGCGGAAAGCAAAGGAGTAGTAATCCTCCGGCACCGCACTGCCCACCACAGCCTGTGCGGCCTGCGGCATCAAAGCCTCTGCCGCCGCGTGCGGGGACAGCACGCCTGCCACGGCAGCTGCTGCCGCCTTGCAAAAGGCACGTCGTTTTATGGTCTTCATCTTTCTGCTCCAATCAAGGCTTCTGCATAAAACCAGCCTGTTCTTCTAAGTATAGCGGATTTTGCACGCTGATACAATCGCTCTTTCTTAATAAAAAAACAGTCCATGCTCCACACACAGACTGTTTTATGGTATAGTATAAAGGTGTCCGGCTCACCTCAGCTCGATCTGCCTGCAGTAGTCCACGATGTGGTGGAACATCTGTTCCACTGCCGGGGCCATTGCGGCGGGGCGCTGCACAGCCAGGCCCACCACACGGTCTTCCTCTGGCTCGATGGGATAGATCTTGATCGCAGCCTTGCAGTCGCGCAGCAGCATCTGCGGCATGATGGAAATGCCCAGACCTGCTTCCACCATGGCGATGTTGGACTGGTCGTCGATGACATGGCAGCGGCGCTCGGTGCCGATCTTATATTTTTTCAGGAACTGGCGCATCTCAGCATCGGTGGCATCGCACTGCACAACGAAGCTTTGGCCGTTCATCAGGGCGGGAGTCATCACGCCGTTTTCCGGTTCGGGCCAGTCCTGCGGCACGATGCACAGCAGCGGCTCGCGGAACAGCTCGGTGAGGTTGAACTCTTCACGGCAGGTGGAGGAAAGGAACGCGATATCCACCTGACCGGTTCGCAGCCATTCCTTCACATCGTCGTAGGTGCCCTGATACACCTCGATCTCGATCTGCGGGTAGTGGGTCATAAAGCTTTTGAGCAGGCCCGGCAGCAGCGAAGCACACACCGAGTTGAATACGCCCAGCTTCACCTTGCCCTTTTCCAGGCCGTTCAGGCGGGCGATGCTCTGCTTGAGGGCCTCGTCGCTGTTGAGCACATCGCGAATAGAGGGATACAGGGATGCGCCGTAGCTGGTCATGGATACGCCGTTCTTGCCGCGGTTGAACAGAGCAAAGCCCAGCTCCTCCTCCATTACGGCAATGGCGTGACTGATGGCCGATGGGGTCAGGTGCAGCTGCTGTGCCGCCTTGTTGAAGCTGCCCTGCCGGGCCACGGCATCAAAAATCTCGTAGGAAAAAAGCGTCATGCCCAAAGCCTCCTTCCGTTTTTACTGGTTCGGAGACGCCCGATTCTCTGTGAATCTTTTTCATCTTTCATTTGAGATAGTTCAATTATCTTCTTGATTGTACTATCCCGCGCCTTTTCTGTCAAGCATTTTTGCCCGATTTATGCGCCTTTCCGGCGTATTTTGTCAAAGATGACGCAGGAGCCTGCCAGCCTGCGCCGTATCATTAAAAAGCACAAAAAGTAGATTTTTTATCAAGTGAGGGATTCCTTATGACCGAGACTGCCAAAGCCCCTGTCCGCTGTGGACTCAGCGGCACAGCGCTCAAATACATCGCCTGCATCACCATGCTCATTGATCACATCGGCGCTTCCTGCATCGAAGCCGGTATCCTGCTGCCGACCCTCGCCGCCGGTGCTGCCAGCTGCGGTGGCATCCCGGTCAGCACCCTGCTGGCGGCAGACCGTGTGCTGCGGTATATCGGGCGGCTGGCCTTTCCCATCTTCTGCTTTCTGGCCGTGGAGGGCTTTCTGCACACCCACGATGTAAAAAAATACGTCCGGCGGCTTCTGCTGTTCGGCCTTCTGAGCGAAGTACCCTTTGACCTTGCCTTTTTCCGCACACCGTTCGCCCCGCAGCATCAGAACGTTTACTGGACGCTGGCGCTGGGCGTGCTGGCTATGGCAGGGCTCAAGCGCTTTGAAAAGGAAAACGGCCTGCCCGGCTGGCAGGGGCTTGTGTGGGCGGGCGGCTGCGCCGCGCTGGCGCTGGCTGTCAACACCGACTACCACGCCATCGGCGTGCTCATCATCTGCACCCTGTATCTGACCCGCGCAGACCGCAAGCGGCAGTGCCTTGCAGGTGCGCTGCTGTTTTTGTTCGAGCTGACTGCGCCGCTGGCCTTTGTGCTGGTCTGGTTCTACAACGGGCAGCGCGGCGCGTGCAGTCCGCTGCAGAAAAAAGCCTTTTACTGGTTCTACCCGGTGCACCTGCTGGTTCTAGCAGGTATCACGAACCTTATGCTATAACAGCAGAAAGCCCGCCGTCCAGAGACAGCGGGCTTTTTTACAGCTTCTCACATCGGGAACATCGTACCGGTCAGCAGCAGCATGGCAGGCACTGTGACCAGCATACACACGGTGGAGTGGGCCACCGCCTGACTGGCAAGGGTCGCCTCGATGCCGGTCTGCTTGGCCAGCACAGCGGCAAGGCTGCCGGCCGGGCAGCATGCAATGATGGACAGGCCGGTGCGCAGCACATTGTCCAGCGGCAGCAGCCACAGCAGCAGCATGAACAGCAGCGGGAACAGGATGCCGCGCAGCAGGGTGACCCGGTACAGGAAACCGGTGTGCAGCAGCGCACGGATGTCGCTGTCTGCCAGCAGCACACCTACGATCATGAGCGCCAGCGGGGTGGTGCAGCCGCCCACTGCACTGCAGAACTGCTGCACCGGTGCGGGCAGCCGCCAGCCGGTGGCCAGCAGCACCAGCATAGCCACCGTGGCAATGTTGGTGGGGGTGATGAAGGTCTTGAGCCGGATCTTCTCGCCAGGGCGGAACAGGCACACCACATAGGTAAAGAACCATACATTATAAGAGGCCATGGCCATGCCTGCAAACACAGTGCCGCGCGCGGTGCCCAGCAGGGCGCTGCACAGCGGCAGGCCGATGAAGCCGCAGTTGGGCATAGCTGCCGTGCCCACCAGCACCGCATACTTGCCCGGCGTGTCGTGGTGCAGCCAGCTGCTCAACCGGCACAGGCCGGTGGTCGCCACAAACAGTGCCAGCAGCAGCATGAACAGCACCCCTGCCTGAGTGAGCAGCTCCGGCTCACCGTCCACGGCTGCACCAGCCAGCATGGTACAGGGCAGCAGAAGCTTCATGATAAAATCCGACAAAAACTTGCTGTCACGATCCTTGATGATGCCGCTGCGTGCACCTACATAGCCCAGCAGCACTTCCAGAAAGATCACCGTGATCTGACCCGCCAAAACGCCAAACGCCATTGGATCCTCCTTTTTGTTCCACAAGCCGCATTTTTCCTTTACAAAGGAAAAAGCCCATTGATTTCAACGAATCAACGAGCTTTTTCTTGGCGGAGTAGGAGGGATTTGAACCCTCGCGCCGTTGTTTAGACGACCTACGCCCTTAGCAGGGGCGCCTCTTCGACCTCTTGAGTACTACTCCAGAGCAAAGTGTGTTACACTTATTCAATAAAAAATAAAAAATGGCGGAGAGAGTGGGATTCGAACCCACGGTACGTTGCCGTACGGCAGTTTTCAAGACTGCTTCCTTAAACCACTCGGACATCTCTCCTTGTGGACACTCGCCTTACGCCGTGTCGAATGCCTATTTAATTTACCAGATTTGCACGCCGGTGTCAAGCCTTTGGCGCAATTTTTTTCTTTCAGCCCTTAAAAACAAAATTTACCACAACCTTTTTGGGTCTTGGCCTGTTTCAGGTCTTTACAAGTACACCTTTTTGTTGTATAATAAACACAAGAAAATTTCCTCGCGGTGTAAAGGAGAAATATACCATGTCGTTTTCAGAACTTTTGAAGCAGTGCCGCAAAAAGCAGGGCATCAGCCAGGCTGAGCTGGCTTCCAAACTGGGCGTGACACAGCAGGCTGTCGGCAAATGGGAAAGCGGCAAGTCCTCTCCCGATCCGTCTACCGTGGCCCGCATTGCCGAGCTTTTGAATACCACAGCAGATTATCTGCTGGGCCTGTACCGCCCGGTAAGCAATGTTTCCGCCCCGGAAGAGCGGTTCTTTGGCAGCTATTCTGAAAGCCTGATCCCGGTGATCGGCACGGTAAAGGCCGGTTACGGTGCCCTCGCCTTTGAGGAGGACTACGGTCAGGAGTATGCCCGTGTGAAGGACCCCTCCAACTATTTTTATCTGGTGGTGCGCGGCGACAGCATGGAGCCCCGCATTCAGGACGGCGACCTTGCCCTTGTGCACAAGCAGGACACACTGGAAAACGGCGACCTTGGCGTGCTGATCTACGGCGATGAGGGCGAGGGCACCCTGAAGCGCTATATCCAGCGCGGCAACTGCGTGGTGCTGCAGCCCTTCAACCCGGCCTACAGCGAAATGGTCATCAAGGGCGAGGACCTGAACCATCTGCACATCGCCGGCCGCGTGGTGGAAACCAAGGCGAAGTGGTAATAACTCCTTCCGTCTGCTCACGCTGTTCACAGCCACCTCCCTCATGGAGGGAGGCCTTGGCAAAATCGGAAACTTTCCCGTACTGCCAAAGGCTCCTCCTCCGGGGGAGCTGGCACGGCGGCAGCCGTGACTGAAGGAGTTCGGCACAAATTGATGTAAAGCCATCTGCAGCTCTGCGCATGGCTTTATTTTTTGACCCTTTTTCCCACTTTGGAGGTGTATTCTGCATGGAACAGACCCTGATGGACAAGCTTACCATTCTGGCCGACAGCGCCAAATATGATGTTGCCTGCACCTCCAGCGGCGCATCCCGCACCGCGCGGGCAGGCATTCTTGGCAGCTGCTATGCACCGGGCTGCTGCCACGCCTTTACCGCCGATGGCCGCTGCGTGAGCCTGCTCAAGGTGCTCATGACCAACTGCTGTGCCTTCGACTGCAGCTATTGCGTCAACCGCAAGTCCAACGATATCCCCCGTGCCACCTTCACGCCCCGGGAATTGGCTGAGCTGACTGTGGAGTTTTACCGCCGCAACTACATTGAAGGGTTGTTCCTTTCCAGCGCGGTGCTGGGCACGCCGGACTACACCACCGAACGGATGCTGGCCGCCCTGCGGCTGCTGCGGGGCGAATACCGCTTTGGCGGCTACATCCACGCCAAGGCCATCCCCGGCACAAGCCCGGAACTGCTGCAGCAGCTGGGATATCTGGCCGACCGCCTGAGCGTGAATGTGGAGCTGCCCAGTGAGCAGAGCCTGAACCTGCTGGCCCCGGACAAAGGGCGGCACTCCATTTTCCGGCCCATGAAGCAGATTGCAGTTTCCGGCGCGCAGAGCAAACAGGAGCTGACCGTCTACCGCCATGCGCCAAAGTTTGCACCCGCCGGGCAGAGCACCCAGATGATCGTAGGCGCTTCGCCGGAGACAGACTACCACATTTTAAAGCTCACTGAGGGCATGTACCAGAAGTACAGTCTGAAACGGGTGTTCTACTCCGCCTACATCCCGGTAGCCGAGGACACCCGCCTGCCTGCGCTGGACACCAAACCCCCGCTTTTGCGGGAGCACCGGCTGTATCAGGCTGACTGGCTGCTGCGGTTTTACCAGTTCAAGGCAGACGAAATTCTGGATGAAGCCAACCAGAGCTTCAACCCCTACCTCGACCCAAAATGCAACTGGGCCGTGCAACACTACGGGCTTTTTCCGGTAGATGTGAACCGCGCGCCCTTTGAAATGTTGCTGCGTGTGCCGGGCATCGGCCCCAAAAGCGCCCGGCGCATCTGGCACGCGCGCAAGCTTTCCAGCCTTGGGTTGGACGAGCTGAAGCGCATGGGCGTGGTGCTCAAGCGGGCACAGTATTTCATCACCTGCAAGGGTTTTGCGGGTGCGCACCCGGGCCGCGGCACCGCCGGGCGGGAGCGCATCACGCAGGCGCTCATCGACCCCAACGTGTTCGGCGGCAGCTGCGAACAGCTCAGTCTGTTCACGCCGCCTGCGGTGGACGATCTGATCACGCAGGGCGTGGCACCGCGCGCAGCCATGCGCATGGTGCGGGAGGAGGCGGTGCAATGTCTGGCGAAGGCGCTGTAAATATTCAAGTTCAGAAAGCCCGCAGGCTCCACGATGCGGATGTGGTGTACCTCTACGACAGCAGCTTTGAAGGCTTTCTGTGCTGCGTGTTCGAGAGCTTTGCCCAGCACGAGATCCCCTTTGCGGTGTGGACACCCCAGCGGGAAACTTCCACCCTGTACCCGGTCAAGGACATCCCCACCGACCACGCCAAGGCTCAGCGGGTGTTTGCCAGCTTTGGCAGAAAGCTTGGCCCCGAGACAGAGTACCTCGTCAGCCGGGATTTCCTCTCCGGGCGGGAGGACAAAGAGCTGCTGCTCATCCGCTTTCTGCATCTGGCCTTCGCCCTCGGCCCCGGCACCGTGAAGCGCACCGGCCACCCGGACGTGGCCCCGCTGTATGAGATGAAGAAAAGCCTTGACTGGGAAGTGGACAAGTTTCAGGGCTTTGTGCGGTTTGAGGAGCACGACGGGATGCTGGGCGCCGTCATCCACCCCAAAAACTACATCCTACCGCTGCTGCGGCCCCACTTTTGCGGGCGCTTCCCGGAAGAGAACTTTATGATCTACGATGCGGTGCATCAGGCTGTGCTGCTGCAGGAGGACCACAAGGCCCGGCTGCTGGAGCTGGCTGCACCGCTGGAGCTGCCGCCGCCCAGCGAGCGGGAGCAGCAGTTTCAGGCATTGTGGAAGCAGTTCTACCAGACGCTGGAGATCAAGGCCCGCCACAACGAAAAATGCCGCATGACCCACTGCCCCAAGCGCTTTTGGGCCGATATGGTGGAGATGAAAGATGAATTTTAACAAAAACGTTGCATCTGCGGCGTTGCAACCCCCAAAACCTATGGTATACTATAAGAGATATCCGGCAGGCCTTCTGCCGAACACTCCCGCACTGCTGCGGGGCAACACAAAAGGAGTATTGTAGCGTTATGGTTCGCATTACTATGGAAGACGGCGGCATCATCGATATCGAGCTGAACGAAGAAGCCGCTCCTATCACCTGTGAGAATTTCAAGAAGCTGGTCAGCGAGGGCTTTTACAACGGCCTGACCTTCCACCGCGTGATCCCCGGCTTTATGATCCAGGGCGGCTGCCCGCTGGGCAACGGCACCGGCGGCCCCGGCTGGAACATCAAGGGCGAGTTTGCTGCAAACGGCGTGAACAATCCGCTCAAGCACACCCGCGGCGTGATCAGCATGGCACGCGCCATGAACCCCAACAGCGCCGGTAGCCAGTTCTTCATCATGCATCAGGATGCACCTCATCTGGACGGCCAGTACGCTGCCTTTGGCAAGGTGGTTGCAGGCATGGATGTTGTGGATAAGATCGCAGCTGTCCGCACCGACTGGAACGATAAGCCCACCACCCCGGTCAAGATGAAGACCGTGGAGCTCATTGAGGGCTGAATTTCAAACCTAAAAAAAAATCCCGACACCTTGCGGTGCCGGGATTTTTTGTTTTTGTTGATGCTTGTTTTTAGCAGCCTTCCTTTTCGGCCAGCTTGCGGCCCATGAGCACGCCCATGACCGAAGCCATCATCAGGCCGCGCGTCCAGCCGGAGGAGTCGCCCAAGCAGTGCAGACCCTGAATGTTGGTGTCGAGGTTCTCGTCCATCTTCACCTTGTTGGAGTAGAACTTCAGCTCCGGGCTGTACAGCAGGGTCTCGTTGGCGGCAAAGCCGGGCACCACCATATCCAGCATCTTGATGAACTCAATGATGTTGGTCATGGCGCGGTAGGGCATGGCGGCGGTAATGTCGCCTGCCACAGCATCCTTCAGGGTGGGCTTCACGTTGGACTGGGCCAGCTCCTTCTGCCAGGTGCGCTTGCCGTCCAGAATGTCGCCGTAGCGCTGCACCATGATGTGGCCTGCGCCCAGCATGTTGGTCAGCTCGCCCACCTTCTGTGCGTAGGCAATGGGCTGGTTGAACGGCTCGGTAAAGTTGTGGGAGACCAGAATCGCAAGGTTGGTGTTCTCGCTCTTTTTCTCCTTGAAGCTGTGGCCGTTGACCACGGCAAGGTCGTTGTCGTAGTTTTCCTGCGCCACAAAGCCGCCGGGGTTCTGGCAGAAGGTGCGCACCTTGTTCTTCCACGGCTTCGGGTAGCCGATGAGCTTGGACTCATACAGCACCTTGTTCACCTTTTCCATGACCTCGTTGCGGCACTCTACGCGCACACCGATGTCCACGGTGCCGGGCTTGTGGGCAATGTGGTGCTCGGCGCAGATCTTTTCCAGCCAGTCCGCACCGCGGCGGCCGGTGCCAATGACCACGGTATCCGCATACACAGGCCGGACCTGATCGCCGTCCTTCAGCAGCACGCCCTTGCACTCCTCGTTCTCAAGGATGATGTTCTCGCACTCGGTATTGAACAGCATCTCCACGCCGTTGTCGGCCAGATAGTTCTGGATGGCAAGGTACAGCTGCTGTGCCTTCTCTGTGCCCAGATGGCGGATCGGGCAGTCCACCAGCTTCAGGCCGGCATGGATGGCGTTCTTGCGGATCTCCTTGATCTCCTCGCCGGTGTAGATGCCCTCCACATGGGGGTCTGCGCCGAACTCAAGATAGATCTTGTCGGTGTAGTTGATAAGCTCCTGTGCAAACTCTTCTCCGATCAGGGTGGGCAGGTCGCCGCCCACCTCATAGGAGAGGCTCAGCTTGCCATCCGAGAAGGCACCTGCACCGGAAAAGCCGGTGGTGATGGCGCAGGTGGGGCGGCAGTTGACGCAGTGGCCCACTTCGGCTTTGGGGCAGTGGCGCTTTTCCACGGGCTTGCCCTTTTCCACCAGCAGCATCTTCTTTTTGCTGCCGTGGCGCAGCAGCTCCACAGCGGTAAAAATGCCAGCCGGGCCGGCACCGACAATGATCAGATCATACTTTTCCATTTCTCTTTTTCCTTTGCTTAGTCGTTAGTATAAAACCCTCTCAGTCAACGCCTGACGGCGTTGCCAGCTCCCCCGAGGGGGGAGCTTTTTCCTGCGGAAGAAAGGGTACACCTTCTTCACAGTATGAGGAAAACGTCATCAAAACAGCGCATTAAGCTCGCCCTTCGGGAGAGCTGGCGCGGAGCGCCTGAGAGGGTTTATTTCTCGTTCTCCTGTTCCACAGTGGCGCTCTCGTCCACCTCATCCAGCTCCACAGCGCTGGCCTCGGCATCGGTGCGGGTCACATCCGGGGCGACTACGCCGTCGCCGTTCAGGTCTTCACCGGTCAGGGACTCCAGCATGGACTGAGTCTCCGGGTGCAGCTTGGCAAAACGGCGCACGGCCAGCACCGTGTACAGGGCGCTGAGCAGGTTGATGGACCCCTCCACGATCAGGATGATGCCAATGGCCATGACCAGCGTTTCCATGGTGCCGAAGGGGTTCAGGATCATGATAACGCCCAGCACCACGCTGAGCACCGGCAGCAGCAGAAAGCTCTTCCAGCTGGAATAGCCGCAGCGGCGCAGGTCCAGTGCGTTCTGCACACGACTGATGCTGTCAAAGATCACGAACAGGCCGAACACGATGGGCAGGATACTCACCACGATGTCGCTGCGCAGGATCAGGAACGCACCCAATGCCAGACAGATGATGCCGGAAATCAGGGTGAGCTGGCTCTGGAACACACCGCGTTCCACCACAAAATAGCGGATGAGCTGCACCGCCGCGCAGGCCAGCACCACAGCGCCCAGCGCATAGCACACGATGTTCAGGGCCGTGGTGGGCTTCATGAGCAGAAAAACGCCCAGACCCAGATACAGCGCACTCATGAGCACCAGATTCCATTTGAGCTTTTTTACCATAGAGATCACGTTCCTTTCCTTTGCAGGGACAGTTTTTCATGCCCCTCATTCGGCAGGGGAATACATGGGGGCAATGATGTTTTTGTTGATGCGGGCGTAGAAGCCAAGGCTCAGCAGGACACTGACGATCTCAGCGATGAGGAAGGCCCACCAGACATTGTTGACATTGCCGGTCTGTGCCAGCAGCCATGCGGCCGGCAGCAGCACGAACAGCTGACGGCAGACCGAAACGATCAGGCTGAACACACCGTTGCCCAGTGCCTGAAACACCGAGCTGAGCACGATGCTGGCACCCGCCAACAGGAAATGCAGGCAGATGATGCGCATGGCCGGGATGCCAATGGCCAGCATGGCATCACTGGCCGCAAAGATGCCCAGCACCTTATCCGGGGCGCGAACTGGAAGATGCAGAAACCAATGCCAGCATGATGCACTCGGCATAGCAGACTGCCAGCTTGATGGTTTTTTTCACGCGGTCCGGTCTGCGGGCACCGTAGTTGTAGCTGATGATGGGCACCATGCCGTTGTTCAGGCCGAAAATGGGCATAAACACAAAGCTTTGCAGCTTGAAGTAGACGCCGAACACCGCCACCGCCGTAGCGGAGAAGGCCATCAGGATCAGGTTCATGCCAAAGGTCATCAGGCTGCCCACACACTGCATGGCGATGCTGGGCAGACCCACGGTGTAGATGCGGCCAATGGCCTTGGCGCTGGGACGGAAGCCTTTGAAGCTGATCTGGATATCCGGGTTTTTGCGGGTGTTGAAGTACAACGTCATGCCTGCACCGCAGAACTGGCCGATGACCGTAGCCACCGCTGCGCCGGTGGTGCCGGACAGCGCCTCGCCGCAGTAGCCGAAGATGAAGATGGGGTCCAGAATGATGTTCACCACAGCGCCCACCAGCTGGCTGATCATGCTCAGATAGGTGCGGCCGGTAGCCGCCAGCAGCTTTTCGCCCATGGTCTGGGTGAACAGACCCAGACTGAAGATGCAGCACACCGACAGATACCGGATGCCCTGCTGCGCGATGACGGAGTCACTGGTCTGGGCGTAGAAGTAGGGCTTCATGCAGGTAAGGCCGATGACAAAAAACACTGCAAAGCTGCACAGGGAAAGAAAGATGCCGTTTTCTGCGGTGGCGTTGGCGCGGCTCTGGTTCTTTTCGCCAAGGCTCTTGCTCAGCAGGGCGT
>ULRL01021473.1_pt1 | contig 11348 bp, 7 predicted proteins | sample 1955391 | NCBI WGS metagenome assembly ULRL01 (sample SAMEA4835681, study PRJEB28245) | human gut metagenome | biome: gut microbiome; material: fecal sample | place: Denmark | collected 2008
GGAAACCTCGCGAACCGCCTCGATGACGGGTCTTTGCAGTTGTATGTGTCGCGGGACACGAAATCGCACGAGAAAATCTTCATCTTGGAGAGCGCTGACCATAAGCGTGTCCGAGTCATCACTGGCAGTGCGAATATGTCGGCATCGGCATTTTGCGGCATTCAGCGAGAGAATATCGTTTGCTTCGATGATGAAGCGGCATTTGCGCATTACAAGGTTCTGTTCGAGACCTTCAAGGAGACCTGCTCAGACAATGTCTCCTATAAGGCAGTCGTGAGCACTATGAATCAGGAAGACTACCTCAAAGAAAACATCAAGGAAGTGCCCGTCTTCCAATCCATTGAAAAGCAGAAGCTTATCTTTTTGGAACAGGCGCAACCTGAGGATGAAGTGGAATACGAGATAGTCGCTGATGTCAAGAAGATGCAGGAACTCGTCAAGCCAATTATACCTAAGATGCCTGTACAGGCGAATCGTATTGTGGTAGCAGCGGAACCGATGCGTGTTTTTACGAAACGATATACCGAGGTTCGGCGTGTAGCAGCTGAGACTGTTAAGCAGCTTCCGAAACTGCATATCGACTATGATGCCGGGACCATGACCTTCAACGACGAGAATATCGACCTCAATCCGAATCTCAGCGAGGTGGCAAAGAACATCAAGAGCATCCAGAAGTTCTTCTCAGGCATGGACTACTTTTACGGCGATGTCGAGCAGGCCAAGAAGGACTACTTTAAGTACATGACCTGGTATCTGGCTACTCCGTTCATGGCATATCTACGGTATTTTGCATCGAGGAACAACTACGATACCAAGCTGTTCCCGATGTATGGCGTTATATACGGCGACTCAAATGGCGGCAAGACGACCTTTATCAAGTTCCTTGTCAAACTCATGTGCGGTGAGACCGTCAAGATGAACACGACGGAGGATTTCACAGCCACAAGAATCGACGGCCTCAAACGAGTTTGTGAGGGACTGCCGCTGAACATCGACGACCTCGCCAAGACCCAGTTCCAGAACCATTCAGAACGGGTAATCAAGAACGATGAATGGGGAATCTCTGATAGGCTCGTGAACTATCCTGCTGTATCTATCACATCCAATAAAATCACTTCGTTGACGAAAGACCTCTCGAAACGCGCTATCATCTGTCGAATCGGTGCTAAAATCGACAACGAGCGCGGTGCCAAAAACTCGAAGCGTGTGAATGAGAGTATGTCGGAGCTGACAACCGCGTTCTATGGCGAATATGTCCGCCGAATGCTTGTTTGCATCGATGAGATGACGACGGAAATGCGTGAAAATGCGAATGGCAAAGAATACTTCCCAGATATCTTCCACGCTTCGTCCAGTGTCATTGCAGATATCTTCGAGGCTTGCGGAATCGATTTGCCGGACTATGTGCGTATCCTGTATTACAACGACTACATGGGTGATGAGAGCATTGGTCGTGCTGCGATTGAGAAAATCGAACTGGCATGGCAGGCAGACCCGAGCAAGTTCAGGGTGGACAAGAAGCAGAACCGACTCATTTATACCTACCCGCATGATGGACCCTGGTACGAACTGAAATACATTGCAGACGAGCTGCCGAACTCCCTCGAAGCAGAGATTTCCGGCGGCAACCAACTTATCATGAACTACGAGCAGGCACAGGAATTGTTCGGCATCAAGTTTCGGCGCTGGCTGGGAATCTTTAACCTCTAATACGCATGGCAGGTTCTTTCCGGAACCTGCCTTTTTATTTCGCAAAAATTGTTGCCCATTCGTGCGAATTGCGCACTATGAAGTATACAGGCAAGCGGTATTGCCGCTGAAAACGATTACCGAACAGAGAAAGGAAATACTATGAACGAGCAGAATTTCGTTGAAGATACTCAGGATTCTACCGAGGACATTCAGTATCAGGCGTATGTCGCACTGGTCGAGGATTTCAAGGAATTCATCGATACGACAGTAAAGGCCGGCAAGGATTCCTATAAGCATGTAGACTTGTTCAACGGCAAGCCTTTAGAGGAGTCCGTGACGCATACTGTGCCGCTGGAAGATGACAAGGCACAGCTTCTGGCTGCGGCGTGCATGGACTTGGCAAACTCGACTCTGTGGCTGTACTACCACCAGAATAAGTTCAAGGATACGGAGTTCGCCGAGGTCGTCAACAACAACTATCCGAAATATCAGGTCCGAGTACAGCAGGAGATGAACCAAGAGGGAGGACAGTTTTATCTGCGCAGCTGGTATTCGCTGGCTCAGAAGATTTCCAGAGAGTGCCAGCTGAAAGCGTTCGAGGGCTACAAGCCCAAGGAGCAGATGACCTATGTAAACATCTATCTGCTCGTCTATGCTGCCATGAAGTCCCTGAAAAACGGGTCTTTGAGCCGTATCATGGCAAATGTCGAGCACGACTCCGATAAAATCGGAAACCTCGCGTTCTATTTCTTCACCTACATCCTTGAAGTGTTGGAGAGGCCTCTCGGATAAAAGAATGACCCTGCACATGCCGCTTTGGTGTGTGCAGGGCTTTTTTGTTTGTGGGGGAGAGGCTCGGAACGATATGCGGAACAATATCAAAACCAAATCGACATTGTTCCGATGCATTGTTCCGACAGGCTGGTTTTGTTCCACGTGTGACTTCGAAGTTTGGTGGGAGTTGTGCAAGGTTTACAAAATATACGGTTAATTTTCTACAGTTCATTCAGGCAAATTCTGCAATGTTAATGTCGAAGGGTAGGCGCGATTCGCGCCTACCCTCTTATTTTTGTAAAACGCAATTGCCGTAAACAGGGGTTTATGCTATGATAATGATAAAGACATTGTGCTATGAGGTGACCTCTATGACCGCTGCGCAACAGCAACAGGCGGCAAGAAATTTTGCCGCTTATTGGAAGGACAAAGGCTATGAAAAAGGAGAAAGCCAACCATTCTGGCTGTCCCTGCTCCGTGATGTGTATGGGGTCGAACACCCGGAGCAATTCATTCAGTTTGAGGAGCAAGTCCACCTTGACCACACCAGTTTCATAGACGGCACGATTCCCGCCACCCACGTTCTGATAGAGCAAAAGGGGCTTGGCAAGGATTTGAACAAGCCCATCAAGCAATCAGACGGTGCGCTGCTGACCCCTTTTGAACAGGCTAAGCGGTATATTTTGGAGCTGCCCGTATCGCAGCACCCGCGCTGGGTGGTAACCTGCAATTTCAGCACTTTTTATGTGTATGATATGGAACGCCCGCACGGTGAGCCTGAAATCATCGAACTCGCGAATCTGGAAAAAGAATACTATCGGCTGCAATTTCTCGTCGATGCCGGAAACGAACACCTCAAACGGGAGATGGAAGTTTCCATAGCAGCAGGTGAAATTGTCGGCTTGCTGTATGATGCCTTTTACAAGCAGTACGCAAACCCGGAATCCGAACATTCGCTGAAAAGCCTGAACAAGCTGTGCGTTCGCTTGGTTTTCTGCCTGTATGCCGAGGATGCTGGGATTTTTGGACATCACGGTATGTTCCACGATTACCTCAAAGGCTTTGACACACGCGGACTGCGCAAGGGGCTGGTAGATTTGTTCCGCGTGTTGGACACAAAGCTGCAAGACCGTGACCCCTATTTGCAAGATGACAACCCGGAACTGGCGGCGTTTCCCTATGTGAATGGCGGGCTGTTCAGCGATGAGAATATCGAGATACCGCCGTTCACCGATGAAATCCGAAACCTGCTGCTGGAGAAAGCCAGCGAGAACTTCAACTGGTCGGAAATCAGCCCCACCATTTTCGGCGCTGTCTTTGAAAGCACCCTGAACCCGGAAACTCGCCGCAGCGGTGGTATGCACTATACCAGCATTGAAAATATCCACAAGGTCATTGACCCGCTGTTCTTGGACGAACTAAAGGGCGAGCTTGACGAAATCTGCGCCATTTCGGTAGAGCGCACGAAGAATACCAAACTGCGGGCCTTTCAGCGCAAGCTGGCATCCCTCACATTTTTAGACCCCGCGTGCGGCAGCGGCAACTTTTTGACCGAAACCTATTTAAGCCTGCGCCGCTTGGAAAACAAGATTTTGGTGGAACTCTCCCACGGTCAGGTCACGATGTATTCCGCCAGCGAAAGCCCGATACAGGTTTCCATCAGCCAGTTTTACGGCATCGAAATCAACGATTTTGCCGTGACGGTTGCGAAAACAGCGCTCTGGATTGCGGAAAGCCAGATGATGAAGGAGACGGAGAAAATTCTGCTCGTCCCGCTGGAATTTCTGCCGCTGAAAACAAACGCCTTTATTGTAGAGGGCAACGCCCTGCGGGTGGATTGGGAGAGCGTGGTTCCCAAAAGTAAGCTGAATTATATTATGGGGAATCCGCCGTTTGTTGGCTATTCCTTGCAGAGCAAGGAACAAAAGAGCGATATTCTTTCCATTTATGTAGATGAAAAGGGCAAGCCGTATAAAACTGCCGGTAAAATTGACTATGTAGCAGGGTGGTACTATAAGGCGGCCAAGCTGATGCAGAACACCCCGATACGCACCGCCTTTGTTTCGACGAATTCTATTACGCAGGGCGAACAGGTTGCGGGCGTGTGGAAACCATTGTTTGAACAGTTTGGGATACATATTGATTTTGCTTATCAAACATTCCGATGGGATAGTGAGGCGAGTGCGAAAGCTCATGTACATTGCGTTATTGTGGGGTTTAGTGTCGCCGTAAATACAAATAGCAAAAAGCTATTTATTGGAGACAAATTGCATCTGTCAAATAATATCAATGCATATCTCATGGACGCACCAAATGTATTTATTGAAAGCCGCAACACCCCGTTGAATGGAGTTCTTTCTATGAGCAGCGGCGGGAAACCTGTTGAAGGTGGATATTACATATTTACAGATGATGAAAAAAATGCTTTTTTAAAGAAAGAGCCATCTGCACAAACCTACTTTAGAAAATTTGTTGGTTCTGATGATTTTATTAACGGTTATACTCGTTGGTGCTTGTGGCTGCACGATGTATCTCCTTCTGATATAAGAAAACTTCCAGAATGTATGAAGCGTGTCAATTCCGTACATGATTATCGTCTGGAAAGCAAAAAAGCTGCAACCCGTGCGGCGGCAGCGACCCCAATGTCATTCATGGAAATAAAACGACCTGTAGGTAAATTTCTTATTGTTCCAGAAGTTTCATCACAAAGAAGAAAATATGTACCCATTGGTTTCTCAGATAAAGAGATGATTTGTTCTAACAAAGTTCGTTTCGTATCGAACGCTACCATGTACCATTTTGGTATTCTGACATCTAATGTTCATATGGCTTGGATGCGGGCTGTGTGCGGTAGACTAAAGAGTGATTACAGCTATTCCATCAATGTGGTGTACAACAATTTTCCGTGGCCTACACCCACCGAACAGCAGAAAGCCAAAATCGAACAAACCGCGCAAGCGATTCTGGACGCACGCACCCTTTACCCGGACAGCAGCTTAGCAGACTTGTACGACGACTTAACCATGCCGCCGGAACTCCGCAAAGCCCATCAAGACAATGACCGCGCCGTTATGGACGCCTACGGATTCACAAAAGGAACTGCCGCCAGAACCAGCGAAAGCGCCTGTGTGACCGAGTTAATGAAACTTTACCAGCAGAAGGTATCTGCCGCACAATCCAAATAATCGCTTTGAAAAGTTGACATCAAATAAGCTCCGGGGGCTGCATTGCTCCCGGAGCTTGCTATTATTGGGGGGCATCGGCTTGTTGCAATCCATACACAAGATGCGCACAAAGCGTGCCCCTCGTTATTTTCGTTCTGAACACAGATTGCCTTTGCTAGGCGGTGTTGAGGACACGAATTTTTGAAAAAGCGGTGCAGAAAATTTCTCTCAATAGACTCATCCACAGAAAAACATAGGGTTCAACCAAAAACTCGCTGGAAAAAGTGTGAATTTCGGCAAAAACTCGCTGGGAAAATGTGCAAGGACACAAAACTGGTAGGAGTTGCAACTCGTACACAATACTGAGAGTTTTCTTCGCCACGCTCAAAAAAATGGGTACGCCCGCACTATATCGGCATACCGATATACGACGACCAAACGATGCAACGCAGCCAGCGCCATTTTCGTTCTGAGCACAGTTTCCTCTTGCCAGGCTGTGCGAATAGCATACACTTATAATTGTACGATAGATAGCAGCATAATAAACGACTTCCGTACAATTCACATTCTGACGAAGAAGAGCAGATTACCCCAGTGGTGCGTCTGCTCTTTTTTTGTTGCCAACGAACGAAAGAGGTGTAAAACCATGGCAAAACCCTGGACAGCAGAAGAATTAGCGATTATGAAGCAGCGGTATCCGAAAGAGGGCGCGAGTGATACGCTCGTCAAGACCTTGAACCGCACGAAGCAGGCGATTCACTTCAAGGCTCAGCAAGTTGGGCTTCGCAATGCGAGCCGAAAGAGATTCACTGACGAGGACATCGAAATTCTGAGAGAGCGGTATCCGAACGAGAGTGCCAGCAAAGACCTCCAGAAACTGCTCGGCAGAAGCGCCGCGACCATTAACAGAAAGGCTCGTCTGCTCGGCATAAAAGGCACTCGGCATTATTGGACCGAGGAGGAGTTGAAGATTCTGGCTGAACGATACCCGAAAGAGGGAGCAAGCCAGGAACTGGTGCAACTGTTTCAGCACAGTGCCTATCTCATCGGTATCAAGGCTAACGCATTGGGGCTCCGATACGAAAATAGACGCCGGTGGACTGAGGAAGAGGAGGATATTCTCATTGAGAGGTATCCTTGGGAAGGTGCAAGTGAGGCTCTTTTGAAAGACCTCAACCGCAGCCGCGCTTCTGTCTTGAACCATACGAGCATCATGGGCCTTGTGTACCAGAAACGCTCGACATGGACGGCTGATGAGGAAAAGGCGCTCCGGGAACGCTTTCCCGTGGAAGGTGCGAGCAAATCTCTGCAGAAAACTCTGAACCGAACAAGCACTGCCATCTACTGCAAGGCGATGCGCTTAGGATGCCAGAAACCCGCCAAAAAGAATCGCAAATGACCTCTTGCACATCCGTGCGGCTCGAGGTATACTAACCCTGTAATCAAAAAGAATTATCTTTTGCGAGGACTCCGCTACTGGCGCAGTTCTCGTTTTCTTTTTGCACGGATTTCCGCAGGACTACAGAGACCGGCACTACTTGCCGCCCACCGTCCGCCAGTAGGGTACTCACGGGAAAACCGGCAGAAGGGCCCCAGTATGGATGCCGGTGCGGGGGTAATGCATGTTCAGAACGGAAAACAAAAATGCTGCCGCCCAGCTAACGGGTAGCAGCATTATTTTTTGTCTGGGATAGTCAGAGGCTATAGGTTAAGTATTAGACGCGAACGCCCATCTCGTCAGCCTTGTCATCCTCGACAACCAGATAGTAGTGCATGTCACCGAACTCTAAGCCCAACTCATCGGCATACTTTTTCAGAGTGTCAGAGAACACTTTCAGGTTAAAGCCATTACCGGGATGCTCTTTCTGCCATGCTTCGATTTTCCGCTTCGATGCGGCAACACAGGGTCTATCTTCCTTGTCGTCATCGTCAAAGGTAAATCCGTCTACCAGACGGCGGGGGGTATCGTCCGAAGCCTCATTCTGGATGACATAGGCGACGATAGCGGCTTTGCTGTTATAGTCCGAGTTCTCCGCAAAGAAGTCCTCGATGTCGCCATGCCGTACAACAACATTCTCGTAGAAATCCTTGATTTCGTTGTCGGCGTACTCGTTCGTCATGACCTTCTTATGGTTTTTAAGGAACTTGATGAAGGTCTCGTCGCTCAGGTTGTCAGCATAGAATCCGAGTGCATCCACACGAACTTTCACAAGACTGGTCAGGAACTTCTCCATTTTCGCAAAGACATGCTTTGATGTAAATGCCTTCTTCAGGTTTATAGTATAGTAGAATACCGGGAAGTCTTGAATGTCTACACCGCTTTCCCTGAAATTCTCTCCTACTTTGTCGATAGCCTTGCGCAAGAAGGGTGCATACTTGTACAGTGCATCGACATCGGTGATGTAGTCGGTAATGTACAGCTCATTGTTTTTGCTGTAATGACCCAAGAGCCCGACGGCCACAGAAAGGCGGATGCCACGCTGAAAATTTGTCAAATCGAAAGTAACGGGGTAAATGACATTCGCAACAGTACCGTCCTCAGAATACTCGACGGGAGCCGAGCAGCGATGAATACCGAAAAGGTCATAGCCGTCCTTGTGGATGCTCATGTACTGATTTTCGAGGATGACCAGATTATACAGCGGCAACGCCATCGGAATCTGCGCTTTCAGGAATTCAATGAAATAATTGACGTTCTCGTGAATCCATGTGTAGTCGTCCACGGTTTCGATGCGTTTCTTAGACTCCACGACATCCTCACCCGGAAGCGGCTCATAACCGCATGCCTGACGAAGCTCGTTTTCCGTCACGGCATCCGTTGCCTTGGCGATTTTCTTCAAGGTAACCTCGGTAGGCTGAGACTGTGTTTTGCCGTTCGCAAGACGGTTCACATATACGCGGCCGAGATGCGATGTCTGGGAAAACTGCTCCTGTGTCCGCGTACCGATGGCTTTCTTGACGAGCGCCGCCAGCTTATCGGGGTCATATCCCGCATTCTCCTTATCATTATACTCGGAACTGTCATCCTTGTTCAGCCAGCCGTCAAGAATCGAATAACCGATATCATGCAAGGAAGCATATACATGTCCGTCTAAGTCTTTGGAGGGGGACGTCATGTGTGCGTTGTCTTCAAGGCACTCCACCTTTTTGCACAGGTGTGCGCACTCGCTGGCAACAAGAATGTACGGCGCATTCAACTCTTTTAGCTTTGGAATGCGGTCGTTGCTGTCGCGGAGCAGTTTTGCCAGATATACAATATCTGAAAGCTGGTCAGGAGCCATCTTCTTGAAAACATCTGTACCGAGTTCGATTTCAGTGATGACAGGTAGAGTAACAGAGGCATCGATGTCTTTGGCGTATTGCAGGATAGCTTCGACAACAAAGTAGTAGCTATCATATGCCTTATAATCGATATGGACAACGGTATCCGTTTTCTTTATAGGGACAATTGTTCCTTTGCCATCTTTAACGCCATAAAAAGCCGAAACGGTCATGAAATCTTCAAGGACCTTCTCATCAACATGCAATGCCTCGGCAATCATCGGCAGCTGCTTGCGAAACAGGACAGGGGCATTCAGCTTGACAGAGAACATATAGCAACTCCTTTCGCATGTATCATTTTGTGGCTTTGTGTATCATTCTGTAACTATTATACGGGAACGCTGGTGGAATTGCAATAGGAAAAACAACAAAAAGATACAAAAAAAGTACATAAGGATACAAGGGCGAATGGCACAGGAAGGGGTTCGCCTTGTTTCCGTTCTGGACGAAGCAGTTTGGGATAGGCGTCGCGCCGGGAATTTAGCTACTGCCGCTCGGTAGGTTGCTAACGGGCTGCAGAAAGGAAGGCGGCAAGCCCGGTGACTGAAAATTTTCGTGTTCGTCGCTTGGCAGTTGCACATTCGTGCGAATTGGATACAATGGAGAATATAAAGTGATTTAGTATAAGCCGCAGGGATTTGTTCTCTGCGGCTTGATTTTTCTCGAAAAGAGGTACAATGATGCGGAATCGAAAGAAAGCCCAGAAGGCTGCTTCTCTTGTCATGGCGGTTATGATGACCTTGACTCTGGTTCTCGGTACGGTGGTGCCTGTCGTTTTGCAGACGGCAGCAGTTTTCTAAAAACTCATAGTTTGCTCTAGCCCCGCGTGGATGAAATGTCTGCGCGGGGCTTTTTTGTTTTGCGGAGGAAATAGTCATGGCGGAAAAGAAGCGGCAATATTCACGAGCGCTCGCACAGAAACGGTGTCTGGAAGCGATTGAGCGGGCCATTCTCATCAATAAGAGCGAGGCGGAAAGACCTTTTGTGTTTCAGGTACAGGAACTGGTCGTGTTCTGGCCCCTAGTCGATACCGATGCGCCTACGGTCCACGGGGTAGATATCCTTGCGACTACGGCGCGGCATCACAGATACCAGAATCGGGACGAGGCATTTCACAGTGACAGCGAGGATTTCATCAATAAGTACGCTCCGTTCAGTATCTGTTCGTGGCGATTCCGGGAAGAGTTCCCGGAAAAGGATATGCTGAACTACCTCAAAGGCCGGCACATGGGCATCGTGACGATGTACGGGCAGCAGGACCGAGCTTTGCTCGATGATGGCGGATTCTTCACCATCATCCGAGACGGCAGGGTTCAGGCTGACCAGCTGGATGCCTTGAAGGAACTGTTCCGAGGTAAAGCATGAGCACCGTTACGCTGATGCAGGGAGACTGCTGCGAGAAACTGAACGGGATTCCGGCAAATTCCGTAAATCTCGTCTTAGCGGACCCGCCCTACGGTATCACACATCAGGCTTGGGATACAGTATTGCCGTTTGAGGATTTTCTTGAAAAGAACGGCAAACGCTTAAGCCGGCCTGAGTTTTTTCTTTCCTGCTACAAGGCGGGGATTTCCTATGCTGATGCTATGTCTATCTGGACTGAAAATAAACAGCAGGGGATTTGGACGCAGCTGGATAGAATTCTGGCCGAGAACGGCGCAGTGATTCTTTTCTCGGCGGGAGCGTATACCAAGACCCTGATGGACAGTAAAGTCATTCCGTGGCGGTATAACCTCATCTGGCAGAAGACATCTCCGGTAGGATTCCTCAACGCGAACCGGATGCCGCTAAGGGCGCATGAAGACATCCTGGTCTTTTACAAGAAGCTGCCTACCTACAATCCGCAGAAGACCTCAGGGCATCCAAGAAAAGTCTCAACGGCGAAGCATAAGCGGAACTCCAAGATGACTGAGGATTACGGGAAATACAAGGCAAAAAGCTACGACAGCACCGAGAGATTTCCTACGAGTGTACTAACTTTTGCCACCGATAAGCAGAAATGTGCGGCGCACGGAACACAGAAACCCGTAGCGTTGTGTGAGTGGCTCATCAGGAGTTACACAAATGAGGGCGATACGGTCCTTGATTTTTGTATGGGAAGCGGCTCGACCGGCGTGGCGGCAATAAATACGAATAGAAACTTTATCGGCATCGAAAAGGATGCCGATTTTTTTGTTGTTGCGAAAGAGCGAATCGCCGATGCGGCGCAAAGCCGTTGAAGATACCGCTATTTGTTTTCGCACAACGACAAACAAAAAGCATCTTAAACACACGCGTGCGTTCGATAAATGAGCGCGTGTGTTTTTTTGTGCATTCCGCGCATTTAACGCTCATTTTTTGTAAATAAGTATCCGATGCGGAGCGATTCTGCATCAGCTTTTTATAGGACCAAAAGTC
>ULRL01067061.1_pt1 | contig 11309 bp, 9 predicted proteins | sample 1955391 | NCBI WGS metagenome assembly ULRL01 (sample SAMEA4835681, study PRJEB28245) | human gut metagenome | biome: gut microbiome; material: fecal sample | place: Denmark | collected 2008
CTACGATCTGGCAAAGCTCCAGCATGCACCCCTGTCTGCCGATGCCATGACCAAGTTTGTGGCAAGAAGCAATGACATTATGATGCTGTTGACAAAATAAATTAAGCAGAAGGTCCGGCGAAGGACGCTGAAGACAAAACAGGAACTGAGATGAGTGTTTGCACATACGTCACAGTTCCTGCTTTTTTTAGAAAAATCATGGTAGTTGTTCAGAAATTCATCCAATCATATTTATATGACTTTGAATAGTTAGTATTTAAGCACATCTTCGCGTAACGGAGCATATGCTGTAAGGAAGATTTGTTGCCTGACCGAACATGCGAGGATGATGTGGTACGGGATAGGCAGAAAGGACATATGTCCATGGATATTACGGATACTACTTATACAGGTACACTCCAGATCAGCGTTGTCTCCGCTCTGGGGATGTCCCCAATCTCCGGTGCTACGGTCACCATTTCTTATACCGGAGATCCGGATTCTCCGATAGAGACACTTACTACCGATGAATCGGGGCAGACCCCGGCGATAACTCTGGAAGCGCCACCGAGAGAACTGTCTTTATCTCCGGAGATTACGGAACAGCCTTATTCGGAATACAACATTCAGGTGACCGCAGAAGGCTATGAAACAGTACTGGTATCCGGCTCTGAGATTCTGGCAGGAGAATATTCCCTGCAGCCGATCCGCATGAATCCTCTGAATGTGACAGAGGAGGAAGAAAAAGTAGTCGTAATACCAGCACATACCCTGTTCGGAGAATATCCTCCGAAGATTCCGGAAGAAGAAATCAAACCCATGAACGAGACGGGGGAGATCGTCTTAAGCCGCGTGGTCATTCCGGAATATGTGATTGTACATGACGGTGTCCCCGAGGACCCTACTGCCAGAAATTACTGGGTACGCTATAAGGATTATATTAAAAATGTGGCTTCCAGCGAGATTTATTCCACCTGGCCGGAAAGTGCGATCTATGCAAATATTCTGGTCATTCAGTCATTTACGTTAAACCGTGTATTTACAGAGTGGTACCGGGGGCGCGGATATGATTTTACGATTACTTCGTCTACGGCATATGACCAGAAATGGATCTATGGCAGAAATGTGTTTGAAGAGATCGACTATCTGGTAGATTCCATTTTTACCAATTATTTATCAAGACCCGGCGTACGGCAGCCTATTTTCACCTCATACTGTGACGGCAACCGGACTACCTGCCGGGGACTTAGTCAGTGGGGCTCCAAAGCACTTGCGGATCAGGGATATTCCGCCATTGATATCATTCACTATTATTATGGCAATGATATGTACATTAATTCTGCGGATATTATATCGGGAGTGCCGTCCTCCTGGCCGGGGTATGACCTGACCATCGGTTCATCAGGGGAAAAAGTAAGACAGCTTCAGCAACAGTTGAACCGCATCGCCAGGAATTATCCGGCGATTCCCACACTGACGCCCGATGGAGTCTATGGATCAGCTACTGCTGATGCTGTCCGGATCTTCCAGAGGATATTTAATCTCCCTCAGACTGGAATCGTGGATTATCCTACGTGGTTTGAAATCTCGGATATTTATGTGGGGGTTACACGCATTTCCGAGCCGGATGCGTAGGGGCGGCCGACATCTCCTGTTCCTTTTTTTCACCACAGTGTGGTCACAGGGATAGGAAGAAGCTTCTCTGTGCGTTAAATCAAGGTGCGGGGCATTACACACGAGATTTGATGATTAAGCCCCGCGTAATGAAAGCATACCGGGGCGTAATTGAGTATAATTGATGATTAAGCCCCGCGTAATGAAAACTACCGGGGCGTAATTGAGTAAAAATGATGATTACGCCCCGCATAACGAATAAGACAGGGATTTGTGAGTAAGCGCCCATTGCTGTCCTCACTATGCCTATGCGTAACTCATTGCCCGCGTAATTTTCAATTGACCATGTGATAACAAAGATAATACCGACACTATTTCCTCTGGTATTTGGACAAGCATAAAAACCTCTTGACAGATAAAAATATATGACGTATTATTGTATTAAATAAATAATACAGTGAATTCATACAATGAGTCAGGGCGCATCGACAGAAACGATGTGCGACAAACAGTAGGAACAAACAGTAGGAACAAACGGTAGAAATAAACAGTAGAAACAGACAATAAGAAACAAGAAAGGATGATGGGAATGGCTTGGGAATTAGATGCTGACAGACCGATATACGCGCAGCTGGTAGAGCGGATCCAGAGGGAGATCGTATCCGGTCAATATCGGCCGGGAGAGAAGCTGCCGAGCGTCAGGGACCTTGCGGCAGTGGCGGCAGTGAATCCCAATACGATGCAGAAAGCATTTGCCGAACTGGAGCGGAGCGGTCTGATCGTAACACAGCGCACCAGCGGCAGAACCGTGACGGAGGACACCGAACTGATCAGGAATACCAGAGAACAGCTGGCGGTCGGACATGTCCGGAATTTTATGAACAACATGCAGGAACTGGGATATCAGAAAGAAGAGATCAAGGATTTCTTCGATAAGATACAGCCCCAAAAAGATGTGGGCCTGTGACAAAAAGAGAGGCGGAAACAGAAATGAATAATCTTGTGGAAATTGTGAATCTGACCAAGAAATACGGCTCCAACTTGGCCGTGAATAATCTGACGGTAAGTCTCCCCAAGGGGAAGATTATCGGTCTGTTGGGACCCAACGGCAGCGGTAAGACGACCCTGATCAAAATGCTGAACGGTCTGCTGACACCGACGGAAGGCACTATTATGATCGACGGCAATTGTGTGGGACCGGTGACCAAGAGCAAGGTGGCTTATCTGCCGGACCGTACCTATCTGACGATGAATAAAACCATCCGGGAGATTCTGGAATATTTTCAGGATTTCTATGCGGACTTTTCCAGAGAGCGGGCAGAAGAGATGCTGAAGAGCTTAGGGATTGACCCTGCGGTGAAGATGCGGACCTTATCCAAAGGTACAAAGGAGAAGGTACAGCTGATCCTGGTGATGAGCCGGAATGCCAGTCTGTATATTCTGGATGAGCCCATTGCCGGTGTGGATCCGGCAGCGAGAGATTACATCCTGCGCACCATCATCAATAACTACAATCCGGAAGCTACTGTGTTGATCTCCACTCACCTGATCGAGGATGTGGAGCAGGTGCTGGATGAAGTGATCTTCATGCGCTACGGTCAATTGGTGTTATATACATCCGTTGACAATATCAGAGAAGAGAAGGGTAAGTCTGTAGATGCTTACTTCAGGGAGGTATTCGCATGTTAGGAAAGTTGATGAAATATGAATGGAAAAATACCTGGAAAGCGGGCGTGCTGATGCTCCTTGGAATGTTTGTGGTCACTGTGATCGGCTGCGTGGTATTACGCATGCCGGGAGGGCTGGTAGCGGAGATTGCGGACGGCAATAGCATGAATGCGACACGGAGTTGGTTTGTACTCTCTTCCTTTGTGGCAACACTGGTCCTGTATGTGATCATGCTGCTGGCGTCTACCTGGGGTATGCTGATCTTTTTGGGAATCCGCTTTTACCGCAGCATGTATACGGATGAAGGCTATCTGTCCCATACCCTGCCGGTGACAGCCAACCAGCTGTTTTTAAGTAAAGTTCTGGTCTCCGGTGTCTGGTATCTGTTCATTGTGATTGGCATCGGTATCTCTGTGATGGCACTGATCGTGTCTCTGATGACAGGACTTTTAAATATCGGCGAACTGAGCAGCGTTCTGACACAATATAATGGAAATATTTGGGAGTTTTTGTCAGATACATTTTATGAGATTGGCAGAGTATATGAAGATGAGATGGGAATCAATCTGGTGCATTATGGGATCACACTGCTCTTAACTTATGTGGCAGGACCTTTCATTACTATGGTCACCCTGTTCGGAGCCCTGACGATCGGTCAGCTGTCTTCTAAACATAAAGGGTTCATGGGAATTCTGGTCTATGCGGGAGTGACGATCCTGTCTTCCATCATCGGCAGCACCGTACAGAGCGCTTTCATATTTGGCACAAATGTCGCAAACAGTGCCAGTGGAATCTCGGTGAGTGCCAATTCGGCCTATGATATTAATGTGATCACCAGTCTGCTCTTGGCGGCGATCATGTACGGGGTATCTTATTACATCATGAACCGAAAATTAAACCTGGACTAACCGGGTATACACCTTGCCCTCAACTGGTAAATTTGATATAATAAATCCAAATGACAACAGGGAACGGGTGAAGGTACATGCAGGAGATTATTGATAGAATTTTAGGAGGAAACTTCGATTACGAGAACGGTTCTTTGGAATTCTCCTGCTCTAAAATAGAAATTTCGTTGTCGCAGGGGACAGCGTATGAGGGCTCTTTTTACATCCTCTCTGCATCGGACGGCTATGTAAAGGGATCTGTGATCTCGGACCATCTTCAGATGGAATGTATGACAGATCAGTTTACCGGCTCCGATGCAGAAATTTTTTATTGCTTCCACGGTGAGAATCTGGAAGAAGGGGATGTGGTGAAGGGCTCTTTTTCGGTAGTCAGTAATCGCGGAGAGTATAATCTCCCTTTTGTGGTAACAGTAGAACATGGCGTGTTAAATTCTTCCATCGGTCCTATAAGAAATCTGTTCCATTTCGCGAATCTGGCGAAGAGTAACTGGAAGGAAGCGGTGCGGTTGTTCTACAGACCGGAATTTTTACGGCTGTTTACGGGGAACGATGCCCACTTTTATGAAACCTACCGGATGTTGTCCGCCTGTGAAGGCAACGAACAGAACATGGAAGAATTCCTGATCTGCATCAATAAAAAGCAGCAGATCGAATTTCTGGTGGAAGAGAAGGAACTGGTGAAAAAGCTGCCCCGCACGGAAGGCAATTACGGCGTGTCGGAGAATAGCCTGACCATTGTAAGAAACGGCTGGGGATATACCAATCTGCAGATCGAATGCGAGGGAGAGTTTGTTTTCACGGAAAAAGAAAGCTTAAGTGATGATGATTTTCTCGGCAACCGGTGCAGACTTCCCGTGTATATTGACAGCAGTGTATGCAGACCCGGTAAAAATTTCGGAAGAATCTATATCTACAATGCCTATATCTCCATAGAGATCCCGGTGATGGTACAGTTAGGAGACAGGACGGCGGTGCGGCATGCAGATCACAGCCATATGCAGTGCATCTCCCAGATCATGAAATATTACGAAGAATTCCGTCTGAAAAAAATCGGCACGGGAGCCTGGCTCTCAGAGACCGGCAAACTGGTAGAACGTATGGTGACCATGGATGAGAAGGATGTGTCGGCGAGACTGTTCCAGGCACAGCTTCTGATCACGGAGGAACGTTATAACGAAGCAGGCTGGATCTTAGATCATGCAGCGGACATGCTGGAAGCACAAAAAGCCACCGGTGGAGAACTGTGGGCATATTATCTGTATCTGACCACACTGATCCACAGAGATCCCCAGTATACCATGCAGATCGCAGAGCAGGTGGAGCAGATCTACCGCTATGACAAGAGCCGCTGGAGAGTGGCATGGCTTCTGCTGTATCTGTCGGAGGAATACAACCGGTCCACCTCCGGAAAATGGATGTTTCTGGAAAAACAGTACCAGTACGGATGTTCCAGCCCGGTGATCTATCTGGAGGCACTGGCACTTTTAAATGGGAATCCGGCACTTTTACGGAAACTGAATGGCTTTGAATTGCAGGTGATGCATTTCGGAGTGCGGCACGCAGCTGTGAATGACAGTCTGTTGGAACAGCTTTTGTATCTGTCCGGCAGGGTACGGGAGTATTCCCCGCTGCTATGCAGGATTCTGAAAAAAATGTATGAGAAGAAAGAAGATGTACGAATTCTCCAGGAGATCTGTAGCCTGTTGATCAAGGGCAGCAAAACCGGACCGGACGCATATATCTGGTACCAAAAGGGAGTGGAGAGTCACCTGCGGATCACGAATCTGTATGAGTATTATATGGCTTCGGTGGATATGGATTCCGCTATGGAACTGCCGAAGGTGATTCTGATGTACTTTTCTTTCCAAAACAATCTGGATTATGAACACAGTGCGTTTTTATACGCATATCTTTTGAAGCACAGAGAAGAATATGAGGAACTGTACGAACATTACGAACCGCGCATCGAGCGCTTTGTGATCGATCAGATCCAGAAGCAGCATATCAACAGACACCTGGCGGTATTGTATCAGCGGTTCTTAACGCCGGCGATCGTGACGGAGGCCATGGCGAAGCCACTGTCAAGGCTTTTGTTTGCCCATCTGGTCAGAGTGGAAGACGACCGAATGCGCAGGGTGATCGTCTGTCAGCCGGGCAACCGGAAGATGAAGGAGATTCCTTTATTAAATGGCACAGCATGGGTGGCAATCTATGGGAATGAATATACCCTTGCTTTTGAGGATGCCTATGGCAACCGGTTCCTTAAAAATGTGGAATATACCCTGGAAAAGCTGCTGGTGCCCGGAAAATATCTGCGACTTTTGGAACATTATGTGCCGGATACGGTGGAACTGGATCTGTATCTTGCGGAGAATGACAGGGGGGAAGAGACACTGTCTTCGGCAAAGCTGATGCGGATGGCAAGACTGGCAACGTCGGATGCCGTGGAACCGGCACTCAGACGGAACCAGGCGGTAAGACTGGTACAGGCCTATTTCGAAGCGGACAATATGCAGGCACTGGATGAATATCTGCAGGAGCTGGACGGCGGGGAATTCACTGCGGAGCAGAGGGAGATATTGCTTCGCTTCCTGGTGTTACGCGGGAATTATGAAAAGGCATATCAATGGATCGAAAGTTATACACCGTATTTTGCGGATGCGAAAATATTGCTTCGCCTGACGGATGCACTGATCTCACAGGCTGCACACAGTGGGGAGCCTGCGTTATATGCAGCGGCATTGTCCGCCTTCCGAAGAGGAAAATATAACGGAAATATTCTGGAATATCTGGTGCGTTATGCTGTGGGAACTACGAAGGAATTGCGTGATATCTGGAAATCTGCCAGATCCTTTGATGTGGACTGCTATGAACTCAGCGAGCGTATTTTAGTACAGATGCTGTTTTCCGGCGCTTTTGTGGGAGAGAGAATGGAGATCTTCCGTTATTATGTATCTCAGGGAGCGAGACAGGAGATCGAGGAAGCCGTACTGGTACAGAGCTCCTGCGACTATTTCTGCAGAGAGAAGCTTACGGAAGAATATATCTTTCGGGAGATCCGGAATACTTACCTGCGGGGTGAGGAGACACAGCGGATCTGTAAGCTGGCGTATCTGAAGTTCTATGCGGAGAACCGGGACAAGATAGAGAAGGAAGACGAAATGTTGATCCGCGATTTTCTGGAGGAAATGATGCGGGATCATATTCATCTGAACTTTTTCCGGGAATTCAGAGACTGCCTGCCCAAACTTCAGGAGCTGAAGGATAAGACCATCGTGGAATATCATACCAAAGCCGGTGTCCGGGCAAGAATCCATTATGTGATGATGCAGGAGAACGGTCAGGCGGAGGACTATCTGTCGGAGTACATGCAGGAAGTGTACAGCGGTGTATTTTTCAAAGAGTTCGTATTGTTCTTCGGGGAGAACATCCAGTATTACATTATGGAGGAATCCGAAAGCGGCGAGCAGCTCACGGAGAGCGGCAGCCTGCAGAGGAGCGATATCATGAATGATAATCCGGACAGCAAGTATGAGATCATCAATGACATGATGATCAGCATGACCCTGCAGGATGATGATACACTGGATCATCTGATCGAAGAATATTATCGGAGAGAATATCTGGATCACAGGTTGTTTACCTTACAGTGATACCTGAACAGAACAACAAAAAGGATAACAGAGAGGAGGCGGAAGGAAGATGCGGCTGCCGGGAAGTGAAAAGGTGATAGTCGGATATGATCTGGGCTGCAGATATGCGCAGATCAGCTGTTATGTTGCAGGCAGTGGGGAAGAGATCAGAACTCTTTCTTCCGTGGCGGGATCACAGGTATTTACCATCCCACTGGCACTCAGCAAAAGACAGGGTGTGAATCAGTGGTTCTACGGGAGCGAAGCGGTAAGATATGCGCAGGAAGAGGAAGGGATCCTGGTGGAGAATCTTCTGAAGCTTGCAAGGGACGGAGAACCGGTGCAGATCGACGGTACGGCACTGGACCCTGTGGCTCTGTTAACCCTTTTCCTGAAACGGAGTCTGGGACTGTTATCCCAGGTGACGAATGCGGAGAAGATCGGGGCGTTGATGATCACCTGTGAAGAACTGGATCCTAGGATGTTAGAAGTACTTGCTGCGGCGACGGCGGGGTTACATCTGAAGACAGAACAGATCTGTTTTCAGAGTCATGTGGAAAGCTTTTACTATTATAATCTGTACCAGCCGGAGGAATTGTGGCGGCATAAGACGGTGCTGTGTGAATACGCGGAGCACTCCATACGCACTTATTGCATGGAATGCAATCGCCATACCACGCCGGTGGTAGCCTATATGGAAGAGAGGGAGTTCCCTTTCCCGGTGCCGGAATCGGATGAGAAAATGTTGGAGATCGCCACCAGCCTGTGCGGTAACCAGATTGTATCTTCGGTGTATCTGATCGGTGAGGCGTTTTCTCAGGAATGGATGAAGGAATCATTACGCTATCTGTGTCATGGAAGAAGAGTCTTCCAGGGGAACAATCTGTTCAGCAAGGGTGCCTGTTACAGTATGATGGAGCGGCTGGCTCCCAGTGAAGCAGGGAAAAACCATGTGTTTTTAGGTGATGATAAATTAAAATCCAATATCGGAATGAAAATTTTACGACAGGGGGAGGAATCCTACTGTGCGCTTCTTGATGCGGGGATCAACTGGTACGAAGCGAAGAACAGTATGGAATTCTACCTGTTGGAAGGAAGGGCAGTGGAGATCCTGATCACATCCTTGACAGGTAAGGGGAACCGGATCGCCAGGATCGTCCCCGAGGAACTGCAGGAGGGAATCACCAGGCTTAAGATCAGTGTGGAGATGCGGGATGATACGCATCTTATGGTGGAACTGGAAGATCTGGGATTTGGCACATTTCGTGCGGCAACACACCATATCTGGAAAGAAAAGATCGAACTGTAAGCGATCGGATGAAAGACCTGGCTTACCGCTAAAAGTGGATAGAAATGAGGAATGGAAATGAGGGCAAGTCTGTGCGTAGGTGAATATTGTGAAAATGCCTATACAGTGGAAGAACTGGGGATCAGTGTCTGCTGCATGGAGGAATTGTGCTATTGCCTGAAGGAGAATGCTTTCCTCTTAGACCTGTCCATTATGAACGACAAACTGGCAGACTGGATCGGAGAGGAATGTAAGGTCAGGGAACTGGCAAAGCAGTTGTACCCCATGATACATAAGCAGGGTTCCTTAAGTGTATTCGTGCTGACCATTCTACAATATGTGGGAATGTATGGCGAAGAGGACCTTAAGCAGGTGGAACAGGTACTGAAGCAGGGAGCCGGACTGAGCAATCTGGAAAAACGCAAAAGCCAGATCGACTATATGGTGGAAAAGCGGAAATACGCTGCTGCCATCCGTGGATACGATATGCTGTTAGAAACCTGGAGTACGCTGGAAGCGGAAGGAAGAGAGCTCCCGGCGGGTAAGGTAAGAGCCTCTATATTACATAATAAAGGGGTGGCGCTGACCGGGCTGATGCTGTACGACAAGGCGGCGGAGCAGTTCAGAGAGGCCTGGCAGTCAGATCCGGACAGAGTACATCTGGATGCCTATCTTGCGGCAAAACGAATGGAACTGCCGGAGGATGCTTATGTTGCTTTTGCAGCGCAGAATCCGGAATTTTATACAGAGTCCCTGGAACTGGAGAAAAGTATGGAACAGTTCGGCAGGGAATGGGAACAGCAGCCGGAGTACAGGCAGCTGCAGCTTCGCAGTACCTGGCGGGCAGAAGACAGACAGAAGTATGATGCAGAGAATGAGAGACTGACGACAGCCCTTAAAAACAGCTATCGGACCAGTGTGAACGTATAACAGACAGGAGAAAAAAATGGCATGGTGGAATCGCTTTTTTAAGAAAAAAGAACCGGTACAGCAGGAAGAAGACTGGGAGCAGTTAGTCTATACAAGGAACGGTGTGAATTTTGACGAGGAGGACCAAAGAAAGCGTTATATTGTAAACTGTCTCGAGCAGATCGCGGAAGCTTCCAAGGAGATCGATCTGCTGACCGGAGAATATACGTTAGTGACTTCCTATCTGACGGATACGGATGAGATTGAGGCTCTGCCCAAGGAACAGCGCTCACAGGTGAACAGTACCGCTGCCAGGCTGGCAGGTCTCGAGCAGGAGCGCAACAGATACCGGGAGAAAAAGAACCGCATGCGGGATGCGGACTTCTATGCGATCCGCAAGAGAGAGGACGAGATCGAAGAAGGAATTCAGAAGATCCGTGAGGGCGAAAAATACGGCAATCTGGTCAGGCAGGATCTGCACAGACTGGACGGAGAGAGACATGCCTATGAATATCGGAGGAACGAACTCGAGAACCTGATGAACAATCAGAGAGGAATGGCGGTAATTTTTTTAACGGCACTGGTAGTGTGCGTGATCATGCTGGCAATCTTACAGTTCGGATTTGATATGGATGTCTATGTCGGACTGTTTCTGGCAGTGGGAGCGGGCGCCGTTGCCATCTCTTATGTCTGCATCAAATATATGGATGCCGGACGGGAACTGCAGCGGGTGGAGAAGACCATCAACAAGATCATTCAGCTACAGAATAAGGTCAAGATCCGCTATGTGAACAACTGTCAGCTGATGGAATATCTCTATCTGAAATACAATACGGACAGTGCGGCGAAGCTGGAGAAACGCTGGAAATTGTACCAGGATGAAAAAGAAGAGCGCAAGCAGTTCGCGGAAGCGGAAGCGAAGACAGAGTATTATCAGAAACAACTGGTGGAACAGCTGTCGAATTACCGCGTGCAGATGCCGGAGCGGTGGATCAGCCAGACAGCGGCACTTTTAGATAAACGTGAGATGGTGGAGATCCGTCATGAACTGATCCAGAGAAGACAGGCACTCCGCAAACAGATGGATTATAATCAGGAGGTGGCGGAGAGTGCCCGCAATGAAGTAAAAGAAGTGGCGGCACTCTATCCGAAATATGCGCAGGAGATCCTCTCTATGGTGGAGCGTTACGATCGATAAAGAATTGACAAGACCCTCCCGTTATGTTACTATGACACCGTGTTAGCAATTTACCATGCTAAAGTATACAACGCGGCCAACAGTGAGTGGCAGAACGGGAGGATGTATTATGA
>ULRL01021567.1_pt1 | contig 11232 bp, 7 predicted proteins | sample 1955391 | NCBI WGS metagenome assembly ULRL01 (sample SAMEA4835681, study PRJEB28245) | human gut metagenome | biome: gut microbiome; material: fecal sample | place: Denmark | collected 2008
GACCGTACAGTCTGCTACAATGGACTGTACAGTCTATTATAGCAGACTGTAATAATCTTCTGTTTAAAAGGACTTGGCTGACCCTAAGAAACGGCTTACTCTTCCTTTGGTTAGTGATATGATATTTAAATCCCCAAGAAAACGATGTGACCCAAGAATAACAAGTAATCCCAAGTGAACCGCTACTCCACAATCAACCGGACTGTTCCCGTTAAATTGCTGTTGGCCCATTGTCGGCCGGGGATATTTCACCGCTTCCCACGCAAATTTCCGCATCTTTGTCATACAGCACGCCGAATTGTCCGGGCGCAATACCCTGCAGAGGTTCATGGCTATGGATTCGGAACAAGTCGTCTTCCCGTGTCAGTATTCCTTTCATAAACGTATCGGTATGCCGGATTTTGAAAGAAACGTCTACAGGAGAATTTCCCTTCCATAAGTCCTCCGTGATGAAATGGAAATCACGCAAGGCAAAGTCCGTACCGTATTGCTTCTCAGTATTATAGCCTCGTGAAACATAGATAAGGTTTTCATCTATGTCTTTGCGGATAACGAACCAAGGTCCGCCGCTCAGTCCCAGTCCTTTGCGCTGTCCTATGGTGTGGAACCAATATCCTTTGTGAGTGCCGATCCGTTTTCCTGTCTCCACTTCAATGACGGCTCCTTCTTTCTCGCCCAAAAAGCGGCGAAGGAAGTCATTATAATTGATTTTTCCTAAAAAGCAGATACCCTGACTGTCCTTGCGCCGTGCACTGGGCAGTTTGGCTTGTAAGGCAATATCCCTGACTTCATTTTTCATCAGTCCGCCAAGAGGAAACAGCAGTTTGGATACTTGCAGATAATCTATCTGTGCCAGAAAATCCGTCTGGTCCTTGACCGGATCTTGTGCGGTTCCGAGCCATATTTTTCCATCTTTTTCAAGGATACCGGCATAATGGCCGGTGGCTGTCTTGTCATACAGATGTCCGGCCTCCTGTTCGAAACATCCGAATTTGATGAGTTTGTTGCACATCACATCCGGGTTGGGAGTGAGGCCACGCTTCACTTTGTCTATGGCGTATGCCACGACATTGTCCCAGTATTGCCGGTGCAGGTCAATGATATTCAGTTTGAGGCCGTATCTGCGTGCGGTAGCCGTACATAGTTCGATATCCTCTTCTGCGGTGCAGGTAAGATCCTCGTCACCGTCCATTCCGATTTTGATATAGAAAAGGTCAGGTTTATATCCTTGTTCGCAAAGGAGGTGTACGGCAACCGCGCTGTCGACTCCTCCTGAAATTAATGCAGCTATGTTCATTTTTATTGTTTTGGGTCAATGATTATTAGGCAGCGGATATTCTTCGAACGCATAGAGCACAGTCGACAGATATCTTTCTCCTGTGTCGGGTAAGAGGACTACAATTTGTTTCCCCTCATTCTCAGGCAATTTGGCCAGTTCTAAAGCGGCATAGGCAGCAGCTCCCGATGAGATTCCTACCAGCAGTCCTTCTGTGGAAGACAATTCACGTCCTGTGCGGATGGCATCATCGTCTTTTACACGGATTATTTTATCTACCAGGCTTCCGTTGTATATCTTGGGGATGAACCCTGCGCCGATACCCTGTATCTTGTGTGCTCCCGGTTGCCCGCCCGAAAGAACAGGGGAGTTATCCGGCTCTACTGCTACGATTTGTATGTTGGGATTCTGTTTTTTCAATCCTTCTGCTACACCGGTCAGTGTACCTCCGGTGCCTACTCCGGCAACAAAGATATCTACTTTTCCATCAGTGTCATCCCATATCTCCCGGGCGGTGGTGCGGACATGGACCGCAGGATTTGCCGGATTGTCGAACTGACCTAAAATGACGGCTCCGGGTGTGGTCTTGCGCAGTTCTTCCGCTTTTTCTATAGCCCCTTTCATTCCTTTGCCACCTTCGGTCAGCACCAATTGTGCACCTGCCGCTTTTAATAAATTCCGGCGTTCCAGGCTCATGGTTTCGGGCATGGTAAGTATGGTTTTGTAACCTTTTACTCGGGCAACCCACGCCAATCCCACACCTGTGTTGCCGCTGGTGGGTTCGATGATTACCGAACCGGGTTTCAGGATGCCTTTACTTTCCGCGTCTTCTATCATTGCAAGTGCGATACGGTCTTTTACACTTCCGCCGGGATTGAAATATTCCAGTTTGGCAATTACTTGTGCTTTCGCGCCCTGTTTTTTACTGAAGCGTGACAGTTCCAGGAGGGGAGTGCCTCCAATCAGTTCAGTCAATTGTTTTTTTATTCTTGCCATAATCTTTTGAATTATTAGTGGGTTATCTTTAATAATGCAAAGATAAGGGATGATGTTCAGACAAACAATACCATATTTATGGTATATTTCTTTTGTGCGTTTTTCTTTTTGTGCTACCTTTGTTACGTGAAAAACGAATCTAATCAATTATGCGAACACGAAAAACTATGATGTTCATGGCAGCACTCTGTCTGCTATGTTGCGTGGCTTGTACGCCGCAAAAGGATACTCCTAAAAAGCTGAAAGTTCTCTCATGGAATGTGTGGCACGGTGGTCACTCTAAAACTTATCCGGGAAAAGGATGTGAAGGTACTGTCGGCATTCTCAAGAAAAGCGGGGCGGATGTGGTCTTGATGGTAGAGACATACGGCGCTGCTCCGATGGTGGCAGACTCACTGGGATATCAGTATCATTTAATCTCCGATAATCTATGTATCTACAGCCGTTATCCCATTGTTGAAAAGTATGCATTTCCCGATAGCATCGGTACTTTTAACTTTGGCGGAGTGAAGATTGATATGGATGGCACTCCGGTGCGCATCTTCGACACTTGGCTGCATTATTTGCCCGATATGCGCTTGGTTCCCACGGACAAGACGGAAGAAGAAATTCTGGCTTGGGAAACTGCCGGAACGAGGGATGACGAGATACGGAAGATTCTTTCCGTACTGAAACCGATGCTGGCGGAGGCCGATAGCATACCTGTCATCATGGGGGGAGACTTCAATGTACATTCGCATTTGGACTGGACGGAAGAGACGCGTAATTTGTATAATCACGGCGGGGCGGTCGTACGTTGGCCGGTTTCTGTTGCGATGGAAAAAGCCGGCTTTAAGGATAGTTTCCGCGAAATGAATCCTGATGCGGCGGCCAAGTTGGGAGTGACCTGGCTGACTGATGCGGACTCTTTGGAAACGGAATGCCGGGCAGACCGTATCGACTTTATCTATTACCGGGGAAAGACCATACAGGCCACTACTTCAGAGTGTTATGATAACAGTCTGGGAAAGACATTCACTTTTGAGGGAGAGGATTTCTTCTATCCTTCTGACCATGGATTTGTTTTGTCCGAATTTGTTTTGAAATAGATTGTATGATTATTCAATTAAATATATACTGATGAAAAAGACCTTTTTAATTTCCTGCCTGTTGGTTGCTTCTTTTCCTGTAATGGCGGCATACACCGGACATGTTTATGTAGACAAGAATAAGAACGGTGTGTTTGATAAGGGAGAGAAACCGATGTCCGGCGTCAAGGTTTCTGACGGATTGAATGTTGTGGAAACAGCTGCTGACGGTAGTTTTACGCTTCCCGGTCATGCCGGGGAACGTTTTATTTTTATTACTACTCCTTCCGGCTATAAGACTTATAACCGCCATTATCATAAAATAGAAGATAAGCAGGCTTCTTACGACTTTGGGCTGATGCCTTATGACGGAGGTTTGGGTAAGGATGGCTCCCATAAATATATCCATATTGCCGATACAGAGATTTTCAATACCAAGAATCATGATGAATGGGTAAATAATGTACGTGACTATGCAGCGAATGAGCATGCCGCTTTTATCATTCATACCGGCGATATCTGTTATGAGAAAGGGCTGAAAGAGCATATCAAACTGATGAATACGGAGAATATGGACTGCCCTGTCTTCTATTGTATCGGAAACCATGACCTTGTCAAAGGTAAATACGGCGAAGAGCTTTTTGAAAATATCTACGGTCCTGTTTATTATTCGTTTGACGCCGGACGTGTGCATTACATTGTCACTCCGATGGCAGGCGGTGACCATGCTCCCGGTTATACCCGTGAGGATGTTTATCTTTGGCTGAAAAACGACCTTGCCCATGTAAAACCCGGGACACCTATTATGGTGTTTAATCATGACTTGCTGACTTATGATGACGCTTTTGTTTTTAAAGGAGACAACGGAGGCAGCATTAACCTGAACGAGCATAACCTGAAAGCGTGGGTATATGGTCATTGGCATATTAATTATATGAAGAAGCAAGGAGATGTGTATAGTGTATCTACCGCTACATTGGATAAGGGCGGGATTGACCATTCTACCAGTGCTTTCCGTGTAATGCATGTGGATAAGAACGGTGATTTCACTTCCGAACTCCGTTATTCTTATTTGGATAAGAATATTTGTATAGCTTCTCCTGCCGGTACTGCCTTTGCCAATCGTGTTCCTGTTACAGTAAATGTTTATTCGTCTGCAACTCCGGTGAAAGAGGTGGTTTATAGTTGCCTGCAAGACGGAAAAGCCATACTCAAAAACAAGAAACTCGTTCAGGCTACCGACTGGACCTGGAATGGGGATATGCCTCTGTCTGCCAAGTATCAAGGCAAGGAACTGACCTTGCAGGTGACGGCTCGTTTTAATAATGGTGAGACCGCTTATGCCGAAAGTGCCTTTATTGTCCGACCGGAACAGGTAAAAGTGTCATTGGGTGCCGACTGGAATAACTTGTTGGGAACTTCTACACATGTCGCTCCGGTTTGTCCGCCTCTGGAAGCACCTCTGCAATTAGCCTGGACGAAGAATGTAGGAGCCAATATTTATATGACTTCTCCTTTGGTGCACAATGGTAGGGTATATATAGCTTCTGTTGACGAGAATCTGAAAGGTGAAGGTCATGTTTATGCTTTGGCCGGAGAAGACGGAGAAATACTGTGGAGCTATCCGGTTCGTAACTCCATAAAGAACACTATTGCAATAGATAAAGGTGTGGTTTTCGCTCAAGATGCGCAAGGTTGGCTGTATGCCATTGATGCAGAAACGGGAAAACTCTGTTGGGAAAAACAACTTCCTGTCAACGGCCTGCCGGCATTGATTGACGGTTTGGTTGCCAATGACGGTATTGTATATGCCGGAACCGGAAAAGGACTCGGTGCTTATGAAGCCCGTACCGGCAAACAGCTTTGGAAGAATGAAGATTGGGGACAGGGTGAAGGAACTACTACCACGCTGACACAAGGTAACGGACTTTTAATCGGTTCTGCACAGTGGCGTGCACTTTATGGAAATGATGCCAAAACAGGAAAGAAATTGTGGGAAGCCAGTGACAACGGCTTGCGTAATCGCGGTTCATCGGTTGCCATGCATGGTTCGTTGTTGTATCTTATCTCCAACCAATCTTTCTTTATTCTCGAAGTAGCTACCGGAAAGGTGATTGTACGCAAACCTTTGCCTTATAATGTAGATGTGACTTCCACTCCGTTACTTACCGACAAAGAGATTATTTTCGGTTCGGCAGAGAAGGGGCTGATTGCGCTGGATAATGAAACGCTGGAAGAAAAATGGGTTTGTCCGGTAGGAGCAGGATTGGTTTATACCAGTCCGTATATTCGCAAGGGTGCAGCTACAATTGAGACCAGCCCGGTGCTGGCAGGGAAGACCGTTTATGTGACTGCTTCCGACGGAGCGGTGTATGGTATCAATAAAGACGATGGAAAGATTATTTGGAAATATGCTACCGGAGCGCCTATTTTCGGCTCCGTCGCTGTTTCGGGTAATGCACTGATTGCAGCGGATTTTGGAGGAAATGTCTATACATTCTGTACCCGATAATCTTTCTTGCCAATTAGCTTGTTCAGAAGTCTTTATGTTATTGTTTTATTTGTAAATAGCTTATATATAATAGGTTATGTGGCGTATGGTGATGTTGTTCTCACTATACGCCCTTTTTATTGTCAATCTTGTTAAATAAGCATAAACTCCGTAGCCTGAATACCTTTATAACGAATCATTCTCTTATCTTTGTAGAATAACAAATAGAAAGGCCGTGAGGCCTGCTTAATAATTTCAAATGACATTTAAAGAACTAGATCTTATAGAGCCGATATTGAAGGCTTTAGAACAAACCGGCTATACAACGTCGACCCCCATTCAGGAACAAGCAATTCCGGTATTATTAAAAGGTAAAGATTTACTGGGATGTGCGCAGACAGGAACAGGAAAAACGGCAGCTTTTGCCATCCCCATTATCCAGAGACTTTATCAATCAGATAGTAAGAAAGGTATCAAGGCATTGATACTTACTCCCACGCGAGAACTGGCCATTCAGATAGGCGAGAGCTTTGATGCGTATGCCCGGTATACGCGCGTAAAGCATACGGTAATTTTTGGAGGAGTTCCTCCGAAACCACAAATAGATGCATTGAAAAGGGGAGTACAGGTATTGATTGCTACTCCGGGACGTTTGCTCGACTTGCAGGCGCAAGGATATATTTCCCTTAAAGGGCTCGATTATTTTGTGCTTGATGAAGCAGACCGTATGTTGGATATGGGCTTTATACATGATATAAAGCGCATATTGAAATTGATTCCCGATAAGCGGCAGACACTTTTTTTCTCTGCAACCATGCCACCTGAGATAGAAAAATTGGCAAACTCTATTCTTACGTCTCCGGAAAAGGTGGAAGTGACTCCTGTTTCATCTACAGTGGATACCATTCAGCAAAGCGTTTACTTCGTAGAGAAAAACGAAAAAAAGGATTTGCTACTCTATTTGCTGAAAGATAAATCAATAGAGTCAGTACTGATTTTCACGCGTACTAAATATGGAGCGGATAAGTTGGCAAAGATACTGAATAAGAATAGTGTGGTGGCGGAAGCTATCCATGGAAACAAGTCGCAGAATGCGCGTCAGCGTGCATTGAATAATTTTAAGGACCGGTCAACCCGTGTACTGATTGCAACCGATATTGCTGCCAGAGGTATTGATGTTAATCTGCTTTCTCATGTTATTAATTATGAGTTGCCTAATATATCGGAAACGTATGTACATCGCATTGGCAGAACCGGACGTGCCGGACACGATGGGGTGGCTATCTCTTTTTGTGAATCGGAAGAGTTGGCTTATTTGAAAGATATACAAAAGTTAATCGGATTGGAAATACCTGTGGTGAAAGAGCATCCTTTTATTTCCACTTCCGGTGTGCTGCTTCGAAAAGAAAAAGCTGAAGAGATAAAAGAGAAGGCAAAGACAAATAAAGTATATCGCGGAAGCAAGAGTAATGGTGACTATTGGCGCAGAAAGAAACAGATGCAGAATAAGAAACCGGCGGCAGCTTCGGGAAGATAGTGTATTGATTATATTTTTTTAAAAACGGGGTGTGTCAAAACGTGGATAATGCTGTCGTTTAGCTCGTAGGGGCGAGGTTCGCTCGCCCGAAAACAGTTTGCTTTGTGTCTTCGGGCAGGCAAACCCTGCCCCTACAGCTGACAATTGGATAGGCCGGTTTAGTTTTGACACACTCCCTTTTTTAGTATCTGATAGCTTGTGTTTAGAACATAGCTACCGGGCGTGTATTGTAAGTACTTCCTTTGCTGTTTGCCATTAATATTCCACTGAAGAAGTTCAAATACCATGCTTTGTTTTTATTGCCTTCCGAAGAAGTCCAATAACTCTGCTGGTCGAAATCTTTGAAACATTCCTGCTTGGCGTTACATATCACACCGGTATGATGTAACTCCCAAAGCAGTGCCAGTTCGCCCACTGCCGGCAGATACCATTCGCCTGCTCCTTTTCCGGGTTTGCTGTATTGGTAGCAATAACTTCCTGCCGGATAAGTAGAGGTGCTTTTGTTGATATAAGATGTATTTGTTGCTCCATTGAAGTCGCTCAGTATGCCTTCCGACGGCCAGGCGGTAATCAATCCTGTTTCTGTATTAATGGTAGTTCCTTTGATTTGTTCTTCAGCATTATCGGAGAAATAGGAATCTGCAGTACCGTTAAAATAGGGCAGACAACCGATTTGCTGTGTGCCATTGATAATAGTATCGTTTTTCAATCCTTCGATATCCTCCGATTTACTTGCCCATCTCACTTTGTTTCGCGCATTGGTTAGTGCCACGATACGTCCGTAAGGAGATGTGGTGAGGGTTTTGTCTAGATTACCATTTTTATCGTTCAGGGCATAAACAATACCGATACATGTCTTTTCTTCATTCATTTCCGTAGAATAAGTACCGTCGCTATAATAGTAATCGCCTACTTTGGCAGGAGCTACCGGAGTGCAAGTAAGGGCAGCAGAAGCATAATACTTTCCTTTTTCCAATGTAATGCTTTCTGTTGTTGAGGCTTCATATATGTTACCTGCATTGGTTACCAAGGTGAAATGTAGTTGTGCTTCCGAAGGGAAGAAAGAAATATAAGCACTACCCGGTAATCCGGCATCATTCTTGATAGTAAAGCTTCCTTCTGTGGTGTTACTGAATTCTCCATCTTTCAACTTTAAGGTTGCATTGGAATAAAGCTTTCCCGAAGTGGCTGTCACAGTGATGCGTGAGATGTCATTCAGCAGTGTGCTTCCATCGGTAGTAAACTCAAATTTACCGATGGTCATCAGATTCTTCATTTCGCAACTGCCCGAGCCCGACTGTGCAGTCATATTCACTTTGCACAAAGCCCATGAATAATCATAATTTGCCACTCCTGCCAATGTTCCGTCCTGATTGGCAAGACTCAGTTGTTGGGTCAATGTATCACTGCTGTTTGCTGTAATGGCATCAGCCGGATAAAATACTGCGATTTCTTTATCACTTTTTACTTTATTCGAGATGTCTCCGGTAAACAGGTCGGTAGAAGTGGATGACAGGGTGAAGATACTTTTCTTTACTCCTGTCAAGCCGGAGTGCATGGCTGCCAGTTTTGTACCTTCATTCCAATTGCCTTGCAGCATACCCGGAGTTGTTGCAGCATCGTTGCGCACTTCCAGAGAAGCTGTTAAAGAGAAAGGAACAGTAGATGTCGTATTCGACTTGTCGTCATCATCATCGCTGCATCCGAACATGCACAATGTAATGCCTAAAAGGAGAAATGTTTTTGCCTTTTTCATCATAGTTTTGCTTTTGCAAGTTTTTTATTTCAATCAGCAAAGGTAAATGTAATTTGTAGTCTTTTCAAATCTATTCAATGAAAGAAAGGCTTTTTTCGACGAATTAAGAGTTTTTGGTGGTAAAAGGCTCAATAATGTCGTTGAAAAAGGCTTCCGGTTTATTCCAAATCTTCAATTATCTTCTTTACATCTACTGATTGCAAACGACCGTATACTTTTTCACCGATGATTACTACCGGTGCTAATCCGCAAGCCCCTACACATCGCAGGCAGTCCAATGAGAATTTTCCATCGGGAGTTGTCTCACCTACTTCGATACCTAAGACACGCTTAAATTCTTCCAATAATTTTTCTGAGCCGCGTACATAGCAAGCAGTTCCCATACAAACGGAGATAGGATATTTTCCTTTGGGTGTCATGGTAAAGAAGGTATAGAAAGTGACTACGCCATATACTTTGGATACAGGGATATTCAATTTATGAGCGATGAGACGTTGCATCTCCTCCGGCAGATAACCTTGCAGATGTTGGGCTTCATGTAAAATGTTGATCAGTTCACCGGGAAGATTTCCATATTTGTCGCAAATAGCTTTGACTTGTTCTGCCACTTCACAGGCAAGTTTTATTTCAGACATTGTTTTCTATATTTAAGAGGTTAGTCAATGGATTTGTTAAAGTAATGTGTATGTAGTAACTTTTCCGATTTTTCGCTCAAGGGTTTGCCGAGATATTCTTCGTATAGTGTTTTGATATACGGATTATCGTGCGATTTGCGAATCGGTTTGCCGGCATCTTCACGATAGAGTGCATTGGCACGGGCGTAGAGCACTTCTGAATTGCCATGATGAAGCGGCTGTCCGCCTCCGCCGATACCGCCTCCGGGACATGCCATGATTTCGATTACATGATATTTATTGTGTCCGTTGCGGATATCCTCCAATAAATGACGTGCGTTGCCTAATCCGTGGGCAATACCCACTTTTAACTCGAAACCGTTCAAATCAATTGTAGCACGACGAACTCCGTTTAGTCCGCGCACTTGTTCAAAGTTGACATTTTGCAGAGGATGACCCGTATAGATTTCATAGACGGAACGAAGGGCGGCTTCCATTACTCCGCCGGTGGTTCCGAAAATGACACCGGCCCCTGTCGAGACTCCCATCGGATTGTCGAATTCGGAATCAGGTAACAGAGTGAAACCGATGTTGGCGCGTTTGATAAGTCGGGCTAATTCACGGGTAGAGATAGAGTAGTCTACATCAGGGTTACCGTTTGTTTTAAATTCATCCCGGTCACATTCGTATTTTTTGGCGAGGCAAGGCATGATAGAGACAACCACCAACTTCTCTCGTGGGATACCCATCTTTTCTGCCCAATAGGTTTTTGCTATCGAACCGAACATCTGTTGTGGTGAACGGGCAGTAGAAGGAATGTCAAGCATATCGGGGAATTGATGCTCGAAGAAGTTTACCCAGGCCGGACAGCAGGAGGTAAGAATAGGTAGGCGGACAGAACGGTCGCCATTTAAGTAGCGCGTGAGTCGGTTGAGTATTTCAGAGCCTTCTTCCATAATGGTGAGATCGGCGGCAAAGTCAGTATCGAATACATAATTAAAGCCGAGTTCGCGCAAGGCATAAACCATCTTTCCGGTAACCAATGTTCCGGCTGGTAAACCGAATTCCTCTCCCAAGGCGGCACGGACGGCGGGAGCTGTCTGTACGATAACTATTTTATCAGGATTTGACAGATCTTCTATCAGTCGGTTGGTATGGTCACGTTCGGTGAGTGCGCCAACCGGACATACAGCTACGCACTGTCCACAATAAGTACATTCGCTGTCTGTCATCATTTTGTCAAAAGCAGGTGCGATGGTTGTATTGAAGCCTCGGCGGATAGCTCCTAATGCTCCCACGGTTTGTACGTCGTTGCATACACTCTCGCAACGGCGGCAAAAGATGCATTTATCCATATTGCGTACAATGGATGAAGTAACTTCTCGCTTCCGGGGCGAAAGTTCGCCGCCGTTAAACGGCATTTCGCGGATATTGAAGCGGAGGGCAAGATTCTGCAATTCGCAATTACCGGATTTGGGGCAGGTGAGGCATTCAT
>ULRL01043094.1_pt1 | contig 11151 bp, 10 predicted proteins | sample 1955391 | NCBI WGS metagenome assembly ULRL01 (sample SAMEA4835681, study PRJEB28245) | human gut metagenome | biome: gut microbiome; material: fecal sample | place: Denmark | collected 2008
GCAGGCCGCACCGGAGCTGAGCATCAGCAAGGCGCTGTGCCCCGCTGTGGTCACCGGCAATGGGCCCCTGACCTATACCTTTACCGTTCAAAACACCGGCAGCACTGCCCTGACCGGCCAGGAGGGCGCGGTGATCACCGATACCTTTGAACCCACCCTGACCATCACCGGCGTCACCTTTAACGGTGCAGCCTGGACGTCGCCGGAGGATTACACCTACGACGCCGCCACCGGCGCGTTTGCCACCGTGGCCGGGAAACTGACGGTGCCGGAGGCCGCGTTTACCCAGAACGCCGACGGCTCCTGGACCGTCACACCAGGTCAGAGCATCCTGACGGTAACGGGCACCGTATGACCTGAGCATTGACCAGCCGCGCCTGCCGTTTTCCCGGTGAGCGCGGCTGGTTTTCAAAAAGGCCCCATGATTTGAAAAAAATACTTGCAAAATGGGATGGGATATGATATCCTATCATGGCGTAAAAAGGGCGGTCCTCTGCCGCCGGCGCTCCGGAATGGAGTGAGCGCCGCACACATGACGGCACGAACGCCTATATAAACAGGAGGAAATATCCATGGATCTGATCAAAGCACTGAACAAGGAGCAGCTGGAGAAGGAAGTCCCCCAGGTGCAGGTGGGCGATACCGTCCGCGTGCACGTGAAGGTCAAGGAAGGCGCCCGCGAGCGTATCCAGGTCTTTGAGGGCACCGTCATTGCCAAGAAGCACGGCGGTATTGAGGAGACCTTCACCGTCCGCCGTATCTCCTACGGCGTGGGCGTGGAGAAGGTATTCCCCGTTCACTCCCCCTCCATCGCCACCATCGAGGTGGTCCGTCACGGCTTCGTGCGCCGCGCCAAGCTGTACTACCTGCGCGACCGCGTCGGTAAGGCTGCCAAGGTCAAGGAGAAGCTGTAAGCCGTATCCCCCGAAAAAAGAACGAACGCCTGCTGTGTGCGGGCGTTTTTTCTTTTGCCAAGGGGCCTGGAATATGATATAATTGTATGGTTATGAAGTATGCGTAAGAGGTGATAAATATGCAGGTAGACAATCTCAGCTGGTTCCCCGGGCACATGACCAAGACCCGGCGGATGATCACGGCAGAAATCAAGAATATGGATGCGGTGTGCGAAATTCTGGATGCGCGCATTCCCCTGTCCAGCCGGAACCCGGATGTGGACGAACTGACGGCGGGGAAGCCCCGCCTGGTGGTGCTGAACCGGGTAGACCAGGCAGCCCCCGGCGAGCCCCGCCGCTGGGCGGCGTATTTCCGGGGAAAGGGCTATGCCGTCCTGGAGGCCAATGCCAAGGGCGGTGCAGGCACCGCCCAGTTTGCCGCCGCCGTCCGGGAGCTGCTGCGGGACAAGCTGGCGGCCTGGGCCGATCGGGGCCAGGTGGGCCGCACCGTGCGGATCATGGTGCTGGGCATCCCCAACGTGGGCAAATCCACCTTTATCAACAAGGTGGCCCATCGCAAGACCGCCCGGGCCGAGGACCGGCCCGGCGTCACCCGCAGCAAGCAGTGGGTGCCGGTGGACAGCACTCTGGAGCTGCTGGACACCCCGGGGATCCTGTGGCCCCGGTTCGACGACCCGGAGGTAGGCAAGCGCCTGGCCTTCACCGGCGCCATCAAGGACGATGTGGTGGACATGGAGGAGCTGGCCTGCTGCCTGATGGACTACCTGTCCCAGCGATACGCGCCGGTGCTGGCGGAGCGGTACAAAATTGAGGTGGAGCCGGAGGACAGCGGATATGACCTGCTGGAAAAGGCCGGGCGGAAGCGGGGCTTTCTCATGCGGGGAGCCCAGGTGGACACCCAGCGCATGGCCCGGGTCCTGCTGGACGAGTTCCGGGGCGGCAAGCTGGGGCGGTTCACCCTGGAAACGGTGGAGGATGCCCAATGAGACCGGATGATTCCCTGGAACAGGCGGCCCGAAAGCGGGGCTATGCCCTGGTGTGCGGCTGCGACGAGGCGGGAGCCGGGCCCCTGATGGGGCCGGTGTGCGCGGGTGCTGTGATCCTGCCGGAGGGGTGCGATATCCCGGGACTGGACGACTCCAAGAAGCTGACGGAGAAAAAGCGCGAGGCCCTGTACGGTGTCATCACCGAAAGGGCCATTGCCTGGGCCGTGGCCTCCGTCAGTGCGGCGCAGATCGATGCCACGGACATTTTAAGCGCCCGCATCAAGGCCATGGAACTGGCCATCGAGGCCCTTTCCCTGTCCCCGGACTATGCCCTCATCGACGGCAACCGGGACCATGGGCGGTGCGCCTCCATCGACCTCCCCCATGAGACGGTGGTAGGCGGCGACGGGCGCAGCATCTCCATTGCAGCAGCGTCCATCCTGGCCAAGGTCACCCGGGACCGGTATGTGACGGAGGTGCTGGACAAGGAGTACCCCCAATATCACTTCGCCCAGCACAAGGGCTACGGCACCAAGCTGCACTATGCCATGCTGGACCAATACGGCCCCTGCCCGGAGCACCGGCAGTCGTTCCTGGTCAAGTGGAAGGAGCGCCGGTCATGAGCCGGGCGGAGGGCACCTGGGGCGAGGCGGAGGTGGCCAACTATCTGCGCCGCCGGGGGTATACCCTGCTGGCCCACGGCTTTCACTGCCGGTTCGGGGAGATCGATCTGATCGCCCGAAAGAACGGGGTGCTGTGCTTCGTGGAGGTCAAGACCCGGACCAATCTGTCCTGCGGCCTGCCCCGGGAGTACGTGACGCCCCAGAAGCAGCAGCGGCTGCGGAAAACGGCGGCGTGGTATCTGATGGTGAAGGACCTGGACTGCCCCGCCCGCTTCGACGTGGCGGAGGTGTACGCCGACGGACCGCACCCCCAGAAGGCCGCCCGCATAGAGTACATTGAAAACGCATTTTGAGGTGACATATGGAACATATCCCCTATTTTGACGCGCACTGCGATACCATTTACCGCTGCCTGCGGACCGGAGCGCAGCTGCGGGAAAACGACGGTCATCTGGATCTGCGCCGGGCATCGGCCTTCGGGCGGTTCGCCCAGGTGTTCGCCCTGTACCAGGACCCGGAGGAGGTTCCCCAGGGCAGCACCATGGTCCGGGAGGGACAACTCCTGCATCAGAAGTTCCTGCGGGAGATGGAGCAGAACCGGGACGTCATTGTCCCCTGCCGCACCGGCGCAGAGGTGGACCGGGCCGCAGCAGACGGGAAAATGGCGGCGATTCTCTCCATAGAGGGGGCCGAGCTCATAGGCTGCGACCCGGGACAGGTGGAGACGGCGGCGGAATGGGGCGTGCGGTTTCTCAACCCCGTGTGGAATTGGCCCAATGTTCTGTCCGGCACCAACTGCCGGGACACGGATCGGGGCCTCTCCCCTCTTGGCGCCGACTTCCTGCGGCAGCTGGAGGCGTGCCATATCTGCCCCGACGTGTCCCACATCAGCGACCCGGGGTTCTGGGACGTGGTGCGCCTGGCCCGGGGGCCGGTGGTGGCCACCCACTCCAACAGCCGGGCCCTGTGCCCCCACCGGCGCAATCTCACCGACGACATGTTCCGGGCCATCCGGGACACCGGCGGTGTGGTGGGGCTGAACCTGTACCGGCCGTTTGTGGGTCCGGCGGGCACCATGGAGGAGCTGGTGGCCCATGTGGAGCATTTTCTGGAGCTGGGCGGGGAGAAAGCTCTGTGCCTGGGCGGCGATCTGGACGGCTGCGGGACCCTGGCCGCCGGAATGCGGGGCGTCCAGGACATGCCCCGCCTGTGGCAGGCCCTGGCAGCCCGGGGCTATCCCCAGGCCCTGCTGGAGGACCTGTTCTGGAACAATCTGCGGAGGATGGTGTGGTGGTGTTAAGCGTTCTTTTAACAAATCACATTCGCTTCCGTCTGTACTGCCAACGGATTGACGTGGACAGAGGTAAATCATGATTTTTACAAAGGCAACCTATGCCGAATTGCGGCAGGGATATACAAATCGGAATGGCTTCATCTTTACGGCGCTGACCGATCCGACCAATGTGCATGACGCGATTGTCGTTCATGCTCCGCAAAGCGCAGGCTGTATAATGCCGCAGCTCCCGCATCCTTCCAGAAGTTTTGCGGAACATCTGGCACTAATACAGTCAGAGGGGCTTGAAAAGGCAATCGTCATTTCAGACGAGATCGGTTGGCTGTCTCAATGCCCGTCGCTTCAGTTCTTGTGGGTCATTCCATCAGACTCTGCGGCAGACGGATTCGATTTTTCGCCGCTGTATCATATGCCGTGCGTTAAATGGCTTCGCTGTCAAACGGCCTATGGTATAGCCGGAAAACTGCACAGTGAAATAGACTACGGGAAGGTTCCTGGTCTGCGGTGCCTGTATGTATCACATACGAAGTACGAGTATGGTTTCGCCAATGCGCAGGACCTACAATCCCTTAATCTCTGCGCATATCAAGGAAATGACCTTGCAGATGTTATCGGGGGAGAAAGCTTAGACTGGCTATCGCTGACGCAGGGCAAAATTCACTCGCTAAATGGCTTGCACAAGGCAAAATCCTTGAAGTCGCTTTCCTTGTGTTATCAGCGAAATCTGACGGATATCTCCGCCCTGGTAAACGTAAAGAGTACCTTATTCCAGCTGTGCCTTGACCACTGCTCTCATATCACGGATTTTTCTGCTCTGTCCGCTTTATCGGCGCTGGAATATCTGGAGTTACAAGGAAATAACATCTTGCCAAACCTATCTTTTCTTTGCAATATGCCAAATCTGAAGGTTTTGAATTTGGGCATGGATGTTTCCGACGGAGACCTGCGTCTATGTATGAACGTCCCTTATGTGACCTGCAAAAACCGTCGCCATTTCAATCTGCGGGACGCAGAGCTGCCAAAACGGATTTGCTCTGCGCAGGATGACCACGGAGTCGAGCTGTGGCGGCGATGCTGATGGTTTACTTTTTGACCTTTAAAAGCATTAAAATTACCAAGAAAGGAGGTGCCGTATGGCGCTGTATGCCATTGGCGACCTGCATCTGTCTCTGCGCTCCAACAAGCCCATGGAGATCTTCGGGGACGGGTGGCGGGATTATGTGGCCCGCATCCGGGAGGGATTCTCCGTGCTGACGGAGGACGATGTCACCGTGCTGTGCGGCGATCTGTCCTGGGGCATGAGCCTGGAGGAATCCCTGGAGGATTTCCGATTCATCGACGCCCTGCCGGGGAAGAAATACCTGCTCAAGGGCAACCACGACTACTGGTGGAACACCGCCGCCAAAATGGAGCGGTTCTTTGCGGAAAACGGCCTGACCACCATGGAGATCCTCCACAACAACTGCCGCTTTTACGGGGACGTGGCCCTGTGCGGCACCCGGGGGTGGTTCTATGAGCTGGACAACCAGGGCACCCACAACGAAAAGGTGCTGCTGCGGGAGGTAGGGCGGCTGGAAACCTCCCTGAAGGCGGCAGGCGACCGCGAGAAGCTGTGCTTCCTCCATTATCCGCCGCTGTATCAGGGGTACCAGTGCCCGGAGATCCTGCGGCTGCTGCGGGAATACGGCGTGAAGGTGTGCTGCTACGGCCATCTCCACGGTGCTTCTCACCGCCGGGCCCTGCAGGGAGACCGGGGCGGAACCGCGTTTTGCATGGTCTCCGGGGATTATTTGGGCTTCCATCCTAAAAAAATTTGTGATTAGAGCAAAAAAGTGTGGAAATTGAAATTGTTTTCTGCTATTATATAGAATTGCATTGATACGATTTAATGCTGAACGGAGGAAAAATCAAAATGAGTGTAAAATCCTGTGAAAAACTGGACAAGAGCAAGGTCGCACTGACCATCGAAGCAGACGCCGCCGCCTTTGAGGCCGCCATCAACAAGGCTTACCTGAAGCAGCGCGGCAAGATCAGCGTTCCCGGCTTCCGCCCCGGCAAGGCTCCCCGCAAGATGATCGAGAGCATGTACGGCGCAGAGGTCTTCTATGAAGAAGCAGTGAATATCCTTCTGCCCGACGCCTATGAGGACGCCGTGAAGGAGCAGGAGCTGAAGGTCGTGGGCTATCCCGAGGTGGAGCTGGAGTCCTGCGGCAAGGACGGCGTGGTGTTCAAGTGCACCGTGGCCGTGTATCCCGAGGTGACTCTGGGCCAGTATAAGGGCCTGGAGGCCCCCAAGGCTGAGGTCAACGTCACCGACGAGGACGTGGAGAACCGTCTGAACGAGATGGCCGACCGCAACAGCCGTCTGGTCAGCGTGGAGCGCGAGATCCAGAAGGGCGACACCGCCGACATCGACTTCGAGGGCTTTGACAACGGCGTGCCCTTCGACGGCGGCAAGGGTGAGAACTTCGACCTGGAGATCGGCTCCGGCAGCTTCGTCCCCGGCTTTGAGGATCAGCTGGTGGGCATGAAGGCCGGCGAGGAGAAGGACATCGACATCACCTTCCCCGAGAACTATACCCCCGAGCTGGCCGGTAAGCCCGTGGTGTTCCATGTGAAGGTCAACGAGGTCAAGCACAAGGAGGTCCCCGCCATCGACGACGAGTTCGCCAAGGACGTGTCCGAATTCGACACCCTGGAGGAGCTGAAGGCCGATACCCGCAAGCAGCTGACGGACGACCGCGAGGCCGCCGCCCAGCGTGCCTTTGAGGACGCCCTGATGCAGAAGGTGGCCGACGGCATCCAGGCCGACATCCCCGATGAGATGGTGGACGTTCAGGCCCAGCAGATGATGGAGAACTTCCAGCAGCAGCTGGCCGCCCAGGGCATCCCCTTTGACCAGTATCTGAAGATGACCAACACCACCGAGGACGATTTCAAGAAGCAGGCCCATGACCCCGCCGTGCAGCAGGTCCGCATGGATCTGGCCGTGGCCGCCCTGGTGAAGGCCGAGAACCTGGAAGCCACCGCCCAGGAGATCGAGGATGAGCTCAAGACCGTGGCCGACAAGTACGGCATGGATCTGGACACCATCAAGAAGTATCTGCCCGAGGCCGACGTCCGTGAGCAGGTCCTGCGCAGCAAGGCCATCAAGGCTGTGGCCGACGCCGCTGTGGCCGTGGCTCCCGTGGTGGAGGAGTCCCAGGAAGAAGCCAAGCAGGAAGAGGAAAAGAAGGACGCGGAATAATTATCCGGCGTTCCCTGCTTGAGATACCACGCGGGCGGGTATAATTGGGTAGAGTTTCATCTATTTGTACAGGAGGTATTTTCTATGAGTTTAGTCCCTTATGTTGTGGAGCAGACCAACCGGGGTGAGCGTTCTTATGACATCTTTTCCCGGCTGCTGAACGACCGCATCATCTTCCTGGGCGAAGAGGTCAATGATACCACCGCCAGCCTGGTGGTGGCCCAGCTGCTGTATCTGGAGGCCCAGGACCCCGACAAGGATATCCAGATGTACATCAACAGCCCCGGCGGTTCCGTTACCGCGGGTATGGCCATCTACGATACCATGCAGTATATCAAGTGCGACGTGTCCACCATCTGCATCGGCATGGCTGCCAGCATGGGCGCGTTCCTGCTGTCCTCCGGCGCACGGGGAAAGCGCATCGCCCTGCCCAATGCGGAGATTATGATCCACCAGCCCTCTGCCGGGACCCAGGGTAAGGTCACGGATATGGAGATCGACGTGGAGCATTTCCTGAAGCTGAAAAAGCGCCTGAACCAGATTCTGGCCGACAACACCGGCAAGGATCCCGAACAGGTGAAGCAGGACTCCGAGCGGGATCACTGGATGCTGGCCGAGGAGGCCCGGGAATACGGCCTGGTGGACAAGGTCATTTACAAGAGGTAACCAATGGCAGACGATAAGAAATCCCTGCGGTGCTCCTTCTGCGGCAAGGCGGAGAATCAGGTGCACCGCATGATCCAGGGCCCCGGCGTGCGCATCTGCGACGAGTGCGTCCAGCTGTGCATGTCCATTCTGGACGACGGGTATCAGCCCGGCCCCGATGCCGGGTACGAGACCCCGGACCAGCTGCCCACTCCCCGGGAGATCAAGGCGGTACTGGATCAGTACGTCATCGGTCAGGACGCCGCCAAGGTGGCCCTGTCCGTGGCGGTCTACAACCACTATAAGCGCATTTTCTTCGGCGGCGGCGAGGATGTGGAGCTGCAAAAGAGCAACATCCTGATGATCGGGCCCACGGGCTCCGGCAAGACCCTGTTTGCCCAGACCCTGGCCCGGGTGCTGAAGGTCCCCTTCGCCATCGCCGATGCCACCACCCTCACCGAGGCCGGTTATGTGGGCGACGACGTGGAAAACATTCTGCTGCGGCTTCTGCACGCGGCGGATTTCGACGTGGAGCTGGCGGAGCACGGCATCATCTATGTGGACGAGATCGACAAGATCGCCCGTAAGAGCGAAAACACCTCCATTACCCGGGACGTGTCCGGCGAGGGCGTGCAGCAGGCGCTGCTGAAAATCCTGGAGGGCACCGTGGCCAACGTTCCGCCCCAGGGCGGCCGGAAGCATCCCCACCAGGAGTTCATCCAGGTGGACACCCACAACATTCTGTTCATCTGCAGCGGTGCGTTCGATGGTCTGGAGAAGATCATCGAGCAGCGCACCGACCGCAAGGGCATCGGCTTCGACGCCGTTGTGGAGAGTAAGGCAGAGCGCCGGACCGGGCAGCTGCTGAAGGAGGTCCAGCCCCATGATCTGCTGAAGTTCGGCATTATCCCCGAGCTGGTGGGCCGTTTGCCGGTGATCGCCGCTCTGGACGGCCTGAACCGGGAGGATCTGGTCCGTATCCTGACGGAGCCGAAAAACGCCCTGGTCAAGCAGTATCAGAAGCTGTTTTCCTATGACGATGTGAAGCTGGTGTTCGAGCCGGATGCTCTGGAGGCCGTGGCCGACAAGGCCATCGAGCGCAACATCGGTGCCCGTGGCCTGCGGGCTGTCATGGAGGGAGTTCTGACCCCCATCATGTACGATATTCCCTCGGACCACACCATCGAACAGGTGACCATCACCGCCGGTGCCGTCAAGGACGGTGCGGAGCCGGTGATCCTGCGGGACCCCAATCACCACCGGTCCCACAAGGACAGCGACGCGCCGGCGTCCTGAAACAACCAACAAGGGGGAGAGACGCTTGCGCCTCTCCCCTCTTGCCCTATTGTACTTTCCCTATCGCAAAGGAGATACCCTTATGACCACACAAAATATGCCCGTGCTGGCTCTGCGGGGGCTGACCGCCTTCCCGGGCCAGACGCTGAGCTTCGACGCGGAGCGCGAGATATCCATCCTGGCACTGGAGAACGCCATGGAAGGCGACCGGGAGCTGCTGCTGGTGACCCAGCGGGAGATCGGTGTGCAGGAGCCTCAGGAGGAGGATCTGTACGCCATCGGCACCGTGTGCCGTATCTTCCAAATCGTCAAGACCTCGGATACCGGCGTGCGGGTCATCGCCGGGGGGCTGCACCGGGCGGCCATCCGCCGCCTGTGGCAGACAAAGCCCTTCCTCCAGGCCAACGTAGACCTGCTGGAGGACGAGGGTTGGCGGGCCACGGACCGCACCGAGGCCCTGACCCGGCGGATCTACGCCCTGTTTGGCCGGTATCAGGAGCTGGTGGGGAATCTGTCCGATCAGCTGGTGGCCTCGGTGCTGGATATCCGGGACCCCGGCGAGCTGGCGGACACCATCGCCGCCAACATCAACCTCCGGCACCAGGACCGCCAGCGGGTGCTGGAGGAGCTGCACCCCGTCCGGCGGCTGATGATCATGAACGAGATCCTGCTCCACGAGGTTGACATCGCCGCCCTGGAGTCGGATATTGACCAGAAGGTCCGCCAGCGGGTGGGCCAGGTCCAGCGGGACATGGTCCTGCGGGAGCAGCTCCATGTATTGCAGCACGAGCTGGGCGAGGACGGCGACGACGAGCTGTACGAGTACGAGGAGCGGATCGGCCGCTGCCGTGCCTCGGACGAGGTTCGGGAGAAGCTCATGAAGGAGCTGCACCGCCTGTCCAAACAGCCCTTCGGCAGCGCCGAGGGTGCGGTGATCCGGAACTATCTGGATGTGTGCCTGGACGTGCCCTGGGGCGTGGAGACCCACGACCGGGCTGATGTGGAGCAGGCCCGGAAAATTCTGGACCGTGACCACTACGGCCTGGAGAAGGTGAAGGAGCGCATCCTGGAGTTCATCGCCGTGCGGCAGCTGAACCCCCAGGCCAAGGGAAAAATTCTGTGCCTGGTGGGCCCTCCCGGCGTGGGAAAGACCTCCATCGCCCTGTCGGTGGCCAAGGCCATGCACCGGAAGCTGTCCCGGCTGAGCCTGGGCGGCGTCCGGGATGAGGCGGATATCCGCGGCCACCGGAAAACCTACATAGGGGCCATGCCCGGCCGCATCATTGACGCCGTCATCCGCAGCGGGTCCATGAATCCCCTGCTGGTGCTGGACGAGATCGACAAGCTGGCCAGCGATATGCGGGGCGACCCGGCGTCAGCCCTGCTGGAGGTGCTGGACAGTGAGCAGAATCATGCCTTCCGGGATCACTTCCTGGAGGTGCCGGTGGACCTGAGCCGGGTGATGTTCATCACCACCGCCAACACCCTGGACACCATCCCCCGTCCCCTGCTGGACCGGATGGAGGTCATCGAGCTGAGCAGCTATACCGACGAGGAAAAGCTGCAGATCGCCAAGCAGCACCTGCTGCCCAAGCAGCTGAAGGAGCACGGCCTGAAAAAGGCCCAGCTGCGCATCAGCGACGACGCCATCCGCCGGGTCATCGCGGCCTATACCAGGGAATCCGGCGTCCGGGTGCTGGAGCGGCAGCTGGGCAAGCTCTGCCGTAAGGCTGCTATGCAGCTGGTAGACGGCGACGTGAAGCGTGTGGACATCACCGACAAGAATCTCCGGGACCTGCTGGGCGTGGAGCAATACACCGACTCCGTTCACAGCGACCGGGACCAGGTGGGCGTGGTCAATGGCCTGGCCTGGACCCAGGTAGGCGGCGAGATCCTGGAGGTAGAAGCCCAGGCCCTGGACGGCAGCGGCAAGCTGGAGCTGACCGGCAACCTGGGCACCGTGATGCAGGAATCCGCCAAGGCGGCGCTGACGTGTCTGCGCAGCCGGTGGGAGGAGCTGGGCCTGACCCGGGACTTCTATAAGACCAAGGACATCCATGTCCACTTCCCGGAGGGAGCCGTGCCCAAGGACGGCCCATCGGCGGGAATCGCCATCACCACCGCTATGCTGTCGGCGCTGTCCGGG
>ULRL01045061.1_pt1 | contig 11150 bp, 10 predicted proteins | sample 1955391 | NCBI WGS metagenome assembly ULRL01 (sample SAMEA4835681, study PRJEB28245) | human gut metagenome | biome: gut microbiome; material: fecal sample | place: Denmark | collected 2008
ACCACTTATTTCGTTTTTACAATGGAGGATTCTTCTCATGAGCTTACTCGAATTATTCCTTCTGGCTGTCGGTCTGTCGATGGACGCTTTTGCCGTATCCGTCTGTAAGGGCCTGTCCGTACGCCGCGGCAGTATGAAACAGGCACTCACCATCGGCATCTGGTTCGGCGGCTTTCAGGCGCTGATGCCCTTTCTCGGCTATCTTCTGGGCATCACATTTTCCTCTCTGATCACGAGCATCGACCACTGGATCGCCTTCGTCCTGCTGGCATTTATCGGTTTCAACATGATCCGCGAAGCCAGAAGCGATGAAGAAAATGAATCCAATGACCGCTTCGATTTCAAAACCATGCTTCCGCTTGCTGTTGCAACCAGCATCGACGCACTTGCCGTCGGCGTTACCTTCGCTTTCCTGCGGGTAAACATCGTTCCGGCAGTCAGCTTCATCGGCTGCATCACTTTCCTGCCCTCCGCAATCGGTTTAAAGGCAGGCAACATCATCGGCGCAAAAAACCGCTCCCGCGCAGAATTTGCGGGCGGTCTTGTTCTGATCCTGATGGGCATAAAGATTCTGCTGGAGCACCTCGGTGTGATTTCGTTTTAAAAGCTTTTGTGTGAGTTTGTCTGAAAATCTTTTGCTTGACAACTGTATGATGCAGTGTTAAAGTGGGCATATGCGATACACATTAACAATCACGGGAGATCCGGAAGGGATTTTCTGATAAAAGAAAGGAAAGGAGGTATGTTATGATGTTATTGTTCGTCGGATCAAATCGAAGCTATTTTGAATATCATAAGAATGCCTCCCGCCCAAACTGACGTTTTGATTCGTCTGACAAGAGCCGCGGCATTCTCATGCTGCGGCTTTTTTTATACAACAGGATGTTGAAAAACAGGCATTTTGTTGTCAATCAGGGCAGCCTGCCTCTTGTCTGATCCGGTTTCTTTACCGCTCTCAGAAAGCTCCGGTGCTTTCCTGAAAAAGAGATTTTTTGCCGCAGAACATGCTTTCATGCTTCTGCGTTTTTTTATACCCAGGGGTATGTCCTGCCTTTGCAGGCATTATGAGCAAACGTCCCTTTCGACGTTATGTTTTTTACAAATGGAGCGAAAATCCTGTCTGGCGGGATTTTTTCCACATATATCAACTTCAAAAGAAGGGGGAATTTATTTTCATGAAAAAGTTGTCCTATTACTTAAAACAGCATATTCCGGGCTATCTGTTTGCCATCCTTTCGATGGTTATCGCAGTCAGCCTGGATCTGCTCACCCCGCAGGTGACCCGACATATTGTCGATGACGTCCTTGTGGGCGGTCAGATGGGGAAGCTCAAATATCTGCTGCTGGCGATTTTACTCATCGGCATCGGACGCTGTATTTTCCAGTACACCAAGGAGTTTACCTTCGACAAAATCTCCTCTACCATCGCCACAGACATGCGCCGCGATTTATTCGCGCACATTCAGTCGCTGTCCGCCGACTTTTTTGACAAGACGAGCACCGGAGAGCTGATGGCGCGCGTCAAGGACGACATCGACCGCATCTGGAATGCGCTCGGCTACGTCGGCATGCTGATGATGGAGGTTGCGTTCCATGTCACCGTCATTTTATTCTGCATGTACAGTTTAAACTGGAAACTTGCGATCCTGCCCACGCTCTGCATGATTTTCTGCGCTGTCCTTGCGATTTTGATGGAAAACAGACTCGGAACTATCTACGAAGAGATCAGTGAGGAAAACGCAAAATTAAACACCGTTGCAGAAGAAAACCTTGCAGGCGTGCGCACCGTCAAAGCCTTTGCGCGGGAAAAATTCGAAATCAAAAAGTTTCTTTCCCACAATAAGCGCTACTACGAGCTGAACATGACGCAGTCCCGCGTGTTTGTCCGCTACTCTCCGTACTTTTCCCTGATTGGAAAACTGCTGCCGCTTCTGGTGCTTTTGATCGGCGGTTACTTATTCCTGCAGGGAGAGCTGACGCTCGGTGCACTCAGCGCATTCGTACAATATTCCACCAACATCGTATGGCCGATGGAAATGCTCGGCTGGCTGTCCAACGACTTTTCCTCCGCGGTCGGCAGTTACCGCAAAATCCGCAAAGTGTACGGCCAGAAGCCTTCGATTCAGGAACCTGAAAAACCGATTGTCCTGCCGGAAGTGACCGGCGATATTCGCTTCGAGCACGTTTCTTTCCATAAGGAGGACCAGCATGAGATTCTTCACGACATCCATTTCCATGTGGAGGCAGGCAAAACGATCGGTATCATGGGCGCGACCGGAAGCGGCAAGACGTCCCTGATCCAGCTGCTCTGCCGCCTTTACGACGCGACGGGCGGCACGATTTATCTCGACAACGTGGATATCCGCAAACTCAGCCTGCGCCAGCTGCGCAGCTGTATTTCCACCGTCATGCAGGACGTCTTTCTGTTCTCGGATACAATTCAGGAAAACGTCATGCTCGGTCAGAAAGGAAACTTAAACATTTCCGACGTGCGGCTCGCTTCCCGCGATGCACAGGCATCGGAATTTATCGACCGGCTCTCCGATCAGTATGACACCGTAATCGGCGAACGCGGCGTCGGCTTGTCCGGCGGTCAGAAGCAGCGAATTTCCATCGCGCGTGCGCTGGCAAAGCATACACCTGTGCTGGTGCTGGATGATTCGACCAGCGCACTGGATATGGAAACGGAATATGCCATCCAGCAGACCCTCACCCGGCTGCCCCATACGACCAAGCTCATCATCGCGCACCGTATCAGTGCCGTCCGTCATGCAGACGAAATCATCGTCCTGGAAAACGGACACATTGCAGAACGTGGTACCCACGAAGAACTACTTGCCCTTCACGGGCTTTACTATCAAACCTGGCAGGCTCAATTTGGCATGATGCCTGACCAGAAGGAGGTGACAGATTATGGCTGTTAATTCTTATAAGCAGGACGAACACAGCACAGACGTCGGTAAAATGAAGACGCTGATGCGCCTGTTTTCCTATCTGCTGGACTATAAAAAAGAGATCCTCGCTGTTCTGGCGATCATGGCGTTCTGCGTGTTTGTCAGTCTCGTAAACCCTCTGATCATGGAAAACGCGATCGACAAACATATTTCCACCGGCGATTTTCCCGGACTGGCAAAACTGATTGGAATCGCCGTTGTGCTTAACGTGATCATGATCCTTTTTGTCAAGCTGCGGATGCTGATTATGGCAAAGGTCTGCAACAGTATCCTCGTAACGATCCGCCAGCAGCTTTATACTCACATCCAGACCCTGGATTTTTCCTTTTTCGACAGCCGTCCCACCGGCAAGATCCTCGCCCGCATTATCGGCGACATCAACTCCTTAAAGGACGTACTCGGCAACTGCGTCACGACGCTGATCCCGGATTTTTTCACAATCTGCGCCGTCGTCGTGATCATGTTTCTCAAAAATCCGGTTCTCGCAGCGGCTTCCCTGATCAGCCTGCCGCTGATGATCTTCTGCATGTGGTTTATCCAGGTGTACTCGCATAAGCGCTGGCAGATCCACCGCAAAAAATCTTCCAACTTAAACGCGTTTGTCCACGAGGATTTGTCCGGAATCCGTATCATCCAGAGCTTTTCCGCCGAACAGGAAACGATGGCTACGTTCCATCAGCTGACGGACGAGCACCGGGATTCTTTTATCGACGCAGTGCGCTTAAATGACGCGTTCGGTTCCGCCATCGATATTTGCTGGGCAATCGGCACTTTCGCCCTGTATTTTACCGGCATTGTCCTTCTCGGTCCCGATAAGATTTCCCTCGGTATCCTGATCGCATTCGGCTCCTATATTTCGATGTTTTGGAATCCGATTATGAACCTGAGCAACTTTTACAACCAGATCATCACCAATATCGCCGGAGCCGAACGTATTTTTGAGATTCTGGACACAGAGTCTAAAATTTCCGATGCTGACGGCGTGACCAAGCTGCCTCCGGTCAAAGGAGCTGTTACCTTCGATCATGTTTCCTTCTCCTATGATGGAGAGAAGCGCGTTTTAGACGACGTCAGCTTCCAGATCAAACCCGGCGAAACGATTGCTTTAGTCGGTCCTACCGGCGCAGGCAAAACGACGATCGTCAACCTGATCAGCCGCTTTTACGATATCCAGACCGGCCATATCCTGATCGACGATTACGACGTACAGAAAATTTCCATCGAAAGCCTCCGGCAGCAGATGGGCGTCATGACGCAGGATAACTTCCTGTTCTCCGGCACGATCAGGGACAATATCCGTTACGGAAAACTCGATGCGACGGACGAAGAGATCATCGCAGCCGCAAAGGCAGTCAACGCACATGACTTTATCCTAAAGCTCGAAAAAGGATATGACACCGTATTATCCGAACGCGGCGGCGGTCTTTCCATCGGTCAGAAGCAGCTGCTCGCCTTTGCCCGCACAATGGTATCCGATCCCCGCATTCTGATTCTGGACGAGGCAACCAGCAGCATCGATACCAACACGGAATTCCTCGTGCAGGAGGGCATTGAACAGCTTTTAAAGGGACGTACCTCCTTTGTCATTGCACACCGCCTTTCCACGATCCAGAAGGCCGACCGGATCTTCGTCATCGACGACGGCCGCATCATCGAGGAGGGCAATGCAGCGCAGCTGCTTGCGCAGAAAGGCTTCTACTACGATCTGTACATGAGTCAGTTTAAAAATGTGATGTAAATCACTGCACCGCGGCATAAAGACGATATCATTTTGTTGTGCCGCACCACGAGCAAAACGGCGCTGTCCGGAATTTCGTTTTCCAGACAGCGCCGTTTTTTTGTGCCTTCTTTCTATTCTGCCCCTTCTTGCGCCCGTTATTCTTTTTCGGATAAGATCACTGCAAGCATTCCCTGCTCCACCGTCACACTGGACCGTTTTCCAATAAATTCATTGGAAATCCCGATTGGAAAGCTGTTTGTAATCTCACCGTTCTGCATTTCATATTTTAAATTTCGAATCGTAACGCCTGATGCCTTTTCCCCGATCGAAAACAGAGACAAAAATCCTTTCGCTTCCGGTTTAAACCAGACCGTCTCGTTCTGCATCACGAACGCCGTCGTCTTATCATCCATCAGATACCCAACTGCGCTGCACTGTTTTAAATAAATCAGGCACTGCAGGTTTGCCAGCGTATGCTCGAGTCTGCCGCCCATTCCGCCGTAAATGCGAAATTCCTGACAGCCTTCTAAAAGACCTATACGGATGGCAGCCAGCATATCCGTATCGTCCTTTTCTGTCGGAAGTACAACGACATGATCCGGCGCAATTTTTGCGATCTCCGCAATCTGCGGCATGTCCGATTCCTGCGCGGAATCAAAGTCGCCCACAATCAGGTCCGGAACTATATCATATTTTCTGCAGGTATCGTAACCGCCATCCACTGCGATCACAAGATCCTCCGGCTTTGTTTCGATTTTTTGAACGCTGCAGTCTCCTGCTCCAATTAAGATACACCGTTGCATGCTGCCACTCCTTTCTGTCCATCTGCGCCGCCTGCATGAAACCCCCACGCTGTGGCAGCCTACTTACTCCTTCTGACGCTTCTCGTTTTCTCCGCCCCAGTCATAAATCATTTCCGCCGACGAGCCCTCCGCCGTGTAGGTCTTTTTTGCAAAGCGGTAATTCATCCGGGATACGACGTTTGTATTGTCCGTTGCAATCCCGCTTACCATTGTATTCCAATACACGATCTCATATTCCGTATGCGGATAATATGCCGCCGGATCGTAAGCCGGCACATATTCGATACTGCTTCTCTGTACGCCGAGATCCTCCATTTTCTGTCCCAGCACCCGAATTGTACCACTTGGCTGTGCAAGAGAATCATCTTCTACAAAAGAAAACTTCCAACCGTCATCTGTAAGGAGAAATACGATCGCTTCTTTCGTGACCGGCACATAGGTATTGCCCGTCCAGTATTCCATCGTGCGATTGATAAACGCATCCCGGATGGCCTTGTACTGATCCGTCACGATGAAATTCCGCGCCGTCTTGTAGTCTTCCTGTTCAAACGCCTCAAACATCGGCGCGAAGTAATCGCTTATCTCCTGCTGTTTGGAAAGACATGCCAAAATACCATCTGCTTCTGCATCTCCCAGCGCCTGCGCCCGTTCTACCAGTTCCTTCCAGCTGTCCCGATGCGAAAGGCTTAAATAAATCTTCTGTGCTTTCGGTATTATAAATCTGTATGCTGCTTCCTGGTAGCTATTGTCCTTTTCGGCAAGCCCCAAAAGCTTTTCGGCAACGTCTGCATATTCGTCAAAATCAGAGGTTCCATCCAGTTCGTCTAACATCAGGGACGCAGTATCCTCCTGCACTGTGACCTGCTGGACACAGTTTTCTAAAACGCTTCTGACACTTTCATTATCCGGATCTGATTCCAGCACGGTAAGACAACTCCTGATATCGTCCAAACCGGCAGTCTTTTCATTGACATGCTCCACTACGCTGTTCAATACGGTCGCACAGTAGTTCTGCAGCAGAATTTCGGACTGTGTCGTCTCGTATCCCTGATGCAGAATTTCTGCCGCCTCATCCAGCTGTCCCTGCGCTGCATAATCATCCGCCAGCCCACGATAAGCGCGCACGCTGCCTTCATCGATGGAAAGCGCTTCCGTATAAGCCTCCTGCGCCTCCAAATAATTCATTTCCGTCATATATTTTGCCGCAAGGGTCAGCTGCTTTTCCACCTTTGTCTGCGGTAAATTATGATAAATCAGCGTAGAACCTGCTGCCGCCACAATCACTGCTGCCGCTGCGATTCCGATCTTTTTCCTTTTCTGCGCTAATTTTTTTCCTCTTTTTTTCCACATGATAGATCTCTGCCTTTTCCTGTCTTTCTTTCGCCCCGATGCCAAAACCAACGGGTTTTCCGGCTGTTTCTGGCGCCAGAGCATACAGTCGATATTGTATCAATTTTTCTCCCGCTTTGTAAAGACTTTACACGAAAAAGTCACAGATCCGCTCTTCTATTCCTAATCATGTTCCCATAGACCGGAACATTCCAAGCATAAGTCCCATACTCAGAAACGGTCCAAGCGCAATCTTTTGCCCTCTCCCGTTTCGAAACAACATCAGATACAGACAGTATCCCCCTGCAAGCGCCATTCCAAACGCGAGACTGTCCCATACAGCAGACAATCCCAAAAAGAAACCACCTGCCGCCATCAGCTTGACATCTCCGCCGCCGACTGCTCCCGGCCTGCATACAGCTGCCGCAAAAAGCGGCAATCCGGCAATAAACGCCCCGGCAAGACGCATTCTTATAGAAGGCTGCGGCATCCAAAAAAGCGCAGCAACACCGGTCAGGAACAGAAATCCCGTGATCGCGTCCGGAATCTTTTTTTTCTTAAAATCACAAAGGCTGGCTGTAATCAGACCTCCCATAAAAAGCACATCCAACAAATAGCTTCCTGTTTCTTTCATTTTTTCCGCTCATTTCTGCGCACGCTTTTTGCGCATGTCGAGTTTGTGTCAAGTGCGCGCAGACACAAATCTCGCAATTGAAAAATTATATTTTTCAATCTTCTCCCTTCGTACTGCACATTCCATCTCATCCGACGCATGCAATGGCATGCTGCACGGCTCCCCTTTCCTGCTTTCCATTCTAGCAAATTTGCGACTTTCCGGTAAGCCGCAATGTCTCACAAAATCGATAATCCAAACGCACGTTCTTTTTGTAACCACTTGCAAATTTGGTAGCAATTTCAAAACTGGTATGGTAAAAAAAGTGCAAAATGGCACTTTCTATCATGCCACATATTGCTTATGATAAGAAAAACTTTGATGAGGAGGATTTCCACTATGAAAAAAGAATCTTTTCAAAAGCTGGTTTTGACCGGTGTATTTGCAGCATTATCTTATGTTGTCTTCACTTTTTTGCAGATTAAGATCCCGCTTCCCGGCGGCGACGCAACAAGCATCCATCTCGGCAATGCAGTCTGTGTTCTCGGTGCGCTGATCCTTGGCGGTCTCTGGGGCGGCATCGGCGGCTCCATCGGCATGACCATCGGCGACCTTTTCGATCCCGTCTATGTCGTATATGCACCCAAGACCTTTATTCTGAAGCTCTGCATCGGTCTGATCACCGGTCTGATCGCCCATCACTTCGGTCACATCACTTATCAGACAGACAAAAAGAAAATCGCCCGTATTGCAGCACTGGCAGCACTGGGCGGGCTGATCTTCAACACAATCTTTGATCCTCTTGTAGGATATTTTTATAAGCTGCTGATCCTGGGCAAACCCGCTGCAGAGCTGACTCTGGCATGGAATATCACTGCAACAGCCATCAACACCGTGATTTCCACCATCGTTTCCGTTCTTGTATACATGGCGCTTCTGCCTGCACTCAAAAAGTCCGGTCTGTTCTTTCAGGTCGGCAAAGAAGGATCTTCCAAATGAATCTACAGATTCCCAAAAAGGCGGCAGTCATCAACAGCTTCGCCGGATATGGACGCTGTTCCCTCACCGAGGCGCTTCCCATTTTGAGCGCCATGAGGGTGCAGGCGTGCCCGGTGCCTACCGCCGTTTTTTCCAATCATACAGGGTTTGCAGCCTTCGCCTGTCAGGATCTGACCGCGTTTCTGCCCTCCTATCTGGAGCAATGGAAGCAGTTAAATCTTACGTTTGACGGTGTTTTGTGCGGATTTTTAGGACAGGCAGAACAAATTCTGTCTGTTTCTTCCTTTCTTTCCGACCAGAAAAGCCGAGGCTGCCAAACAATTCTCGTCGATCCCGTCATGGGCGATCACGGAAAACCCTATCGCACGATCACACCAAAACACTGTCAAAAGCTGCGCAGCCTGATTCCGCTGGCAGACATCATTACGCCCAATATCACGGAAGCATGCCTTTTGACGGATACACCCTGGAAAGACGGCTTCTGGAATGAATCTGAGCTTTCTGAGCTTTGTCAAAGGCTTCACAAACTCGGTCCGTCCAAAATCGTCATCACAGGTCTGCCCTGCCTGATCCATGGGAAAGAAGGCTTTGAAAATTATCTGTCCTGCAAGGAGCCGTTTTCTCAACGCGCCTGCCTGACGCCCTCTGCAGGTCCGTCCCGACATGGAACCGGCGATATTTTCGCTTCGATCCTGATGGCGGACGCACTAAACGGCGTCGATTTTTCCGTCTCCGTCCAAAAGGCGGCGGATTTTATTTCCAAATGTATTTCCGCATCGAACGCGCTGCAGATTCCGGAGCCTGATGGCGTCTGCTTCGAAAATTTCCTGTCAGATCTGGCAGATCAGTAAATGATGCATTTTCCTATGAAAGAAACAAAAGATCCTGCATTGTCCGGCGCAAATGCGCAGCTGCAATGCAGGATCTTTTTTGCAATCTGTTATTTCGATCCGGCTCTATTTTACCAGCACTTTCTCAATTTCTGCGATATAAAGCGTATGGAAATCCTTATCCGGATACCAGGAATCCACGGTCTTTTGATCCAGAAATGCTGCTTCCTCCATGGGCTGTGCAAACAGCTTACGGCACACGAAAGTCATCCGGCTTTCTTCAAAAACAGGCGCACCATCCACAAGGGACTCTGTCAGTCCGCTTTTGGCGATCTTATCCTCTGTCCTTCCGGACACTGTTCCCATGTAATTTAACATCTCCCGCTGTGTTTCCGGGAAAATACCAAGGGAAAACGTCTCTGTCTGATCCAGAAAAGTCTTCGTGTAGCGCTGCGGGCGGATCACGATCATCACGACCGACTTTCCCCACATTTCACCTACTGCTCCCCAGCTCGCCGTCATGGCGTTGCTTTTGCCGTCTTTGTTTGCTGCTACCAGCAGCCACTCCTTTCCGATCAGCTCGAAGGGGTTATCCTGGATCTCCTGCGGTTTGATTTCACGAAACATGATGCTTCCTCCCGTCTTTAGTCTACGATTCCGTCATCTTCCGGAATGATCACTGCCAGAATAAAATACAGAATCAGTCCGAGAAAGCCTGCACCTAAAATCAGGCTGACCACTACATATAAAACGCGGATCACTGTCGCATCGATCCCGAAGAAATCTCCAAGACCGCCGCACACGCCGCATACCATTCTGTTCGTTGTGGAACGAAATAATTTCTTGTTGTTCATAATGATGTCCTCTCTTTCTTTGTTTTATTTTAATCCTGTTCGAAGTAAATTTCAATATTTCCCATGGAAGAGTCCAAATTCATCTTTCCGGACGCCTTATTGCAGATCACGGAATTTTCCACGGAAATGCCGTCAAATTCCACGTTTCCCAGATCACTGTCGATTTCATAATCAAAATCGTCTTTACTCTGTGAAAGCTTCAAGACAATGTTTCCAAGCTCTGCATCTGCATCCACCCTATCTGTGATGCTTCCCGAAAAACGGATGGCACCTGCTTCTGCATCCGCTTCCAGCTCTGCTGCCTCACTGTCCGTCAAAGTAATGGCTCCCGCCTCCACGGACAAAATCAGCTTTTTCATCTGCAGCCCGGATGCTTCAATGCTTCCAGCGTCTGCCGAAAATTCCATTTCCTCCGCTGAAAAATCCTGCAGTGCCACATACGCTGCCTCTACATCGATTTCGATCTTTTTCCAGTCCATCGATTCCGGAACCGTCAGGACGATTTCGCCACTCTTTTGAAGCGGTTTATGGTTCTTTTCTTCCAGATACAGGCAGTTGTCTTCGATATAACAGTTCATCTTATCCCGGTTGCTTCCGCTGAGGATAATCGCATCGGACTCTCCGGGAACAATTTTTAATGCCAGGGTATTTGCGGAAATCTCCATCTTTTCCGGTGATTTTCCGTTGAACGAAATTACCTCGCCTGTGCTGTCGTTTCCTGCATCCGCAGGACTGTCTGTTTCCCGTGAAAAAATCTCAATCGATTCTTTTGTATTTTCCGGTAAATTCAAACCGATAAACGTATCACTGCCGCCGAAATGAATATAACGACTGTTGATCTGATCAATATTTTTCCATCCACCCATAGAACTTCCGATCCCGATGAAAAGAAATCCTGCTGCAATGCAGATGATCGAACCTGCAATCATCCCTTTTTTCCAGTTTTTCATGCTGCCCTGCCTCCTTTTCTCGTCACAATCCTGTGCAGGCAGTTACACAATGCCCGGACACCTGCCGGAACCACCTTACCGATCAGCCATCCCATAAG
>ULRL01063215.1_pt1 | contig 11128 bp, 9 predicted proteins | sample 1955391 | NCBI WGS metagenome assembly ULRL01 (sample SAMEA4835681, study PRJEB28245) | human gut metagenome | biome: gut microbiome; material: fecal sample | place: Denmark | collected 2008
GTGCGAGCCGCAAACCAATATTTCTGTTGTTCAGTCACTTAGAAATTTTCTTTCGAATGAATTAGCTCAGTTCCGGGTGCGCTTCGCGGTTTGAACGAGACATTTTCCCACCCAAACCGTATTGTACACTTTTGCAATGATAATAAGCTATTAAAGAAGATATTAGACTCATAGAAGTGTCCAATAAACGTTCGTTTAATAAACGTCTATTTTTAAGAAAATAAGTAGAGGTATAAAAGTTAAAAAGGAACAGAACTTTAATATGTTAAATATTAGACGTACACTGCTGAAATTCAATAGATTAATATGAAACAGAAATCACTTTGGGAATATTTTTATTAAACATTTTGTTAGTTCAAAAAATACAGCTTATCTTTGCGTTCATTAAACGAACGTTTAAAAAACACCTCATCATTTCCAATATATCATTCTACATTCCAATATCTTACCCTTATAAATGCATTATTGAAGTTTCGTAAATATACCTACTGATAAATGGGAATTTATCGCACAGAACGCAAGTGAAATAAAAGCCCACTTCCATAACCTATGGAGAGAGTGAAAGCCCATGGATTTCTATCTAAAACACAAGCATTACTTTACTTTTCGCCCTTTGTTTGTCCACTGTTGCATAGGGAATTAATAACGCCTAACGGCCATGAACAGCTCTGCTAATGGCCATGAAGCAATCGTTTAACGACCATAAGCAGGGTTGTTCATGGCCGTTAGACGTCACTAACTCCAAGGCTTTTACAGATGAAGTACGTAGCCCGCGCCTATTGCGCACAAGGTGCAAACGTATTGTACAGCAACTTAAAAGGCATTAGACTCCACTATTCATAGTCAGGCAAACTCGAAAATGCAGGAAAACTACACCGACCGATTTATGTAACCCACGCGCGGTATTATGGTAGAGGATAATAAGTTACGGCAAAACTCAGACGTTTTTGGCAGGTGGAAGCAAATTTTGCTTCCACCTTTTCAGGTTGCTTCCACCGCAGGGTAAATGCCGATGGATAGGGAGATACAGGAGGTGGGTGGAAGTGTGGAAGCAAAACAGATGCAAATTTATGTTTCAGCAACACACCTCAAGTTTTAAAAAAGATGTAGTACAAAGGCATAAAATATAATAAGTGTTACAAATACACACTTTATGCCCCGACACTCTTGCAAATGTCGAAAAAGTCCGTACCTTTGCAATGTGTTTTTCATAGTATTAGATTTAAGGTTAACAAAGGTTGGAGTACAGCGGTACTCCTTTTTTTATGCCCATACGTACCGTCCCGGTTCTCCAATAAAATTTTCACGTAAAATGCAAGGCAACTTTTTATATCCATTTAGTTTTTGGCTATCTTTGCACTGCTTTCGGCGGGCATAGGCACGCATAAAGCAGCTTAACTAACAATAAATCAATAATTAAAAACAGAAAATTATGGCAATGCATACATGGTTTGAATGTAAGATCCGTTACGAGAAAACAATGGAAAATGGAATGAACAAGAAGGTGACCGAACCGTACCTGGTAGATGCCCTCAGTTTTACAGAAGCGGAAGCACGCATCATCGAAGAGATGACGCCGTTCATTTCGGGAGAGTTCACCGTATCGGACATCAAACGTGCCAACTATAGCGAATTGTTCCCCAGCGAAGAGGAAGCTGCCGACCGCTGGTTTAAATGTAAACTGGTTTTCATCACACTGGACGAGAAAAGCGGTGCGGAAAAGAAAACCTCTACCCAGGTATTGGTGCAGGCTGCCGACTTGCGTGATGCAGTGAAGAAACTGGATGAGGGCATGAAAGGCACAATGGCCGACTATCAGATAGCATCTGTAGCGGAAACCGCCATTATGGATGTATATCCGTACAGTGCAGAGCCCGACGACAAACCGGAAGTTTAATTTAAGTTATGAGTTATAAGTTATGAATTATTATTGTGACCCATAACTTATAACTCATAACTCATAACTCAAAAAAACGATGATTGCAGAGAATTTAAAACAAGTACTGAGCGAACTGCCTGAAAAGGTACGGCTGGTGGCTGTTTCCAAATTTCACCCCAACGAGGCGATAGAAGAAGCGTATCGTGCCGGCCAGCGTGTGTTCGGAGAAAGTAAGGTGCAGGAAATGACTGCCAAATACGAAAGTCTGCCCAAAGACATAGAATGGCATTTCATCGGGCATCTGCAAACAAACAAAATAAAATATATCGTTCCTTACGTAGCGCTGATTCATGGCATAGACTCCTACAAGCTGTTGGCCGAAGTGAACAAGCAGGCTGCCAAAGCCGGAAAAACCGTCAACTGCCTGCTGCAGCTGCACATTGCCCGGGAAGAGACCAAGTTTGGATTCAGCTTTGACGAATGCCGGGAAATGCTGGCAGCCGGTGAATGGAGAAAGCTCAATCATATCCGGATATGCGGATTGATGGGCATGGCCACAAATACGGACAATGACGAACAAATCAAAACTGAGTTTTGTTCTTTAAGTAGCTTCTTCAATGAAGTGAAAACCAAGTGGTTTGCCGATGCAGAGTCATTCCGGGAATTGTCCATGGGAATGTCTCACGATTACCACGAGGCCATTGCAGCCGGGAGCACCTTAATACGTGTAGGAAGCAAGATTTTTGGAGAAAGAAACTATTAACCATAAAAAATCATTATCATGGCAACATTAGAAACTACTTTTGCAGGGCTGAAACTCAGAAACCCCATTATCGTCAGCAGCTCCGGACTGACAGACAGCGCCGCCAAGAACCAGAAACTATCTGAGGCCGGCGCAGGTGCCATTGTGCTAAAATCACTCTTTGAAGAGCAAATCATGATGGAGGCTGACTGGATGGGAGACCCGAACATGTACCCCGAAGGCAGTGACTACCTTGTAGGATATATCCGCGAACATAAGCTGGGTGAATATCTGAACCTGATTAAGGAAAGCAAAAAGGTTTGCAATATCCCCATCATAGCCAGCATCAACTGCTATCAGAATGCCGACTGGGTGGAATTTGCCGCCAAAATAGAAGAAGCCGGTGCAGACGCACTGGAAATCAATATCCTTGCACTGCAGACGGATGTACAATATGTTTACGGCAGTTTCGAGCAACGCCACATCGACATTCTGAGCCACATCAAGAAGACGGTCAAGATACCCGTCATCATGAAGCTGGGTGACAACCTGACCAACCCGATAGCGCTGATAGACCAGCTGTACGCCAACGGTGCCGCCGCAGTAGTGCTGTTCAACCGCTTCTACCAGCCGGACATCAACATTGAGAAAATGATACAAGTATCCGGTAACGTATTCAGCAATGAAGCCGATTTGTCCAAAGCCCTGCGCTGGATAGGCATCGCTTCGGCAGCCGTAAACAAACTCGATTATGCTGCTTCCGGTGGTATCCACTCGCCCGAAGGCGTTGTCAAGGCAATATTGGCAGGTGCTTCGGCCGTAGAGATATGCAGTGTGCTTTATCAGAATTCAGCTACCATCATTGAAGAATACATCCGCTTCCTCAACTTGTGGATGGACCGCAAAGGTATGGAAACCATCAGCCAGTTCAAAGGTATTCTGAACGTAAACGACCCGAAGGGAGTCAATACTTTCGAACGTACACAGTTCTTGAAATACTTCTCTTCACATGAATGAGACAAAAGGCTGACAAGAAGACAATAAAATTGAAAGGGTGATAACACTACAATGACGTTATCACCCTTTCATTTTATACTATACCGCTATCTTTTTATTTCTTCTTATCCAGCGCCTCAAAGCAGGAATTCTTGCTCACGAATTCCGGAACAATATCCTTCATGGCAGCAACAATTTTCATCTGGTCATAGGTGTAACTTACATCAATCAGCTTCTGGATACGCTCCTTCACCTCGTCATAGTCATACTCACGCACCGTGGCAATCATAATCTTCTCATGATAGGTGGGCTTTGTAAGCTCCTTCACATTCAAGAGTTCCTCGTAGAGCTTCTCGCCATGACGGAGACCGGTAAATTCAATCTTCACATCCGTACGTCCGGAAAGGCTGATCATACGCTTGGCAAGGTCCACAATCTTCACCGGCTTACCCATGTCGAAGATATAGATTTCACCGCCGTTGCCCATACTGCCGGCCTCAAGAACAAGGCGGCAAGCTTCGGGAATGGTCATGAAGTAACGGATTATCTCAGGATGGGTCACTGTCACCGGGCCGCCACGCTGAATCTGGTCGCGGAAACGGGGAATGACAGAACCGTTGGAACCCAGCACATTGCCGAAACGCGTAGTGATGAACTGAGTGGCATGGCCTCCCTCCTTCTGCAACTTCTTCGCAAGAGACTGCACATAAATCTCGCAAATACGCTTGGAACAGCCCATCACGTTTGTAGGGTTAACAGCCTTGTCCGTAGAAATCATCACAAACTTCTCGGCACCGTATTTCACGGCAAGATCGGCAACGGTGCGCGTACCGAATACGTTCACCTGGATGGACTCGGAAACGTTGTCCTCCATCATCGGCACATGCTTGTAGGCGGCCGCATGGAAAATATACTGGGGCTTGAACTCCCTGAAGATATCCTCCATGCGCGTGGCATTGGAGATGTCGGCTATGATGGTCTCGGCATCGATGTCGCGCCAACGGTCCTGAAGTTCCAGACGGATGTCATGCAGAGGAGTCTCGGCTTGGTCCACTAAAATAAGCTTGTAGGGATTGAACGAAGCCACCTGGCGCATGATTTCGCTGCCGATAGAACCGGCGGCGCCCGTAATCATCACACGCTTGCCTTCCAGATGAGAGGCAACCTTATGGATATCTATCTCGATGGGATTGCGCTGAAGCAAGTCCTCAATCTGAATTTCCTTCAGCTGCGTACGGCTCAGCGCCTGACCGTTCCACTCACTCAAGGGGGGAGCGGGCATCAGTTTGATGTTGTGCACCAGCAGGCGGTCAGCCATGTCGGACTTCTTCAGTTCCTCCATCTTGGCGGGAGAAATGATGATGGTCTGCACATCCCGGTCGTTCAGCACATCAATCAGCGTATCGTCGTTAGGGAACACCTTGACACCCATCATCACCTTATTGATAAGTTCAGGTTCGTCCGCAATGAATCCGCGCAGACGGTAGTGGTTGCGCAGATTGACACGCAATGCCTTGGCAATGTTGACCCCGGCTTCCTTGGCACCGTAAATGAACACATTGGCACTATGGGTGCCGTCGAAGTTCAGCGCCTCGAAGAAAGTCTTGACAATCACACGGGAGCATGCCATCATGGCAAAGCTGATGATATAGGACATGAACAGCACGCTGACCGGAGCCAGGTTAAACTCCAAATAGCTTTCCGTCAGGACGCTCGTTATCATCAGCAGTGCATACGACACCGTCAATGACACAAAAATGCGCATGATATCCACAAAGGAGGAAAAGCGCAGTACATTGGAATACGTACGGAAAACACGGAAGAAAATCAGGTTGACAGCAACCGTCCATAAAATGGTCTTGTCAATGGTAGATGATTCCAGAAAAATGCTTCTGAAATCATATCGGAGAGCATAGGCCAACAGACTGGATATGACGATGATAAATACATCAATTAACAGAATAGTCCATATCGGAAGCACTTTCGCGGAAAGATACCGATGAAAAAAATTTCGCTTCATTTCGCTTGACAGTTTTGTTTTAGGCGAGGCAAAGATACACTATTTTAGTCAAAACAGACAATAAATCGATAAAAAAATGTTATAACAATTATTTATCGTCTATAAAGAAACCATCCCACCTCCCCCGTTTTAACAGTCAGAAAGCGGGATAGAAATAGTTTTGCCCCGGAAAATGCGGTATCCGCTACATCAGATTACTTGCCAACTCGCTCAACTGGCTGCGCTCCCCTTTCACCAGATTGACATGGGCAAACAAATTCTGGTCTCTCATGCGGTCTATCATATAGACAAGCCCGTTGGACTGACTGTCCAGATAGGGTTGGTCTATCTGCTGAATATCACCGGTAAACACCATTTTTGTACCTTCGCCGGCACGGGTGATGATGGTCTTAATCTCATGTGGGGTCAGGTTCTGGGCTTCATCGATAATACAGTAGGTTTCGCTCAAGCTGCGCCCACGGATAAAGGCTAATGCCTCGATGACCAATTGTTCACTTTTTTGCATATCCTCCAAGCGTTTCACTTCAGAGGAATTGGCAGCGAACTGATGCTTGATTACATTCAAATTATCGAACAAAGGCTGCATGTAAGGAGCCACTTTCTCATTGGCATCACCAGGAAGGAATCCAAGGTCTTTATTGGATAAGGCCACGATGGGACGTGCCAGAAGAATCTGCTTGTAGTCGGTAAGTTTTCCCAATGCGGCAGCCAGCGCCAACAAAGTCTTGCCGGTTCCCGCCTTACCGGTCAAGGCAACCAGCTTGATGTTCGGGTCGTTCAGCACCTCAAAAGCAAAGCTCTGCTCGGCATTACGCGGTTCAATGCCATAATTCCTTGTCTTGTTGACCCGACAAATCGAATGGGTAAAGGGATTATAACGTGCAAGCACACTGCTGCGGTCACTCTTCAGCACAAAGCATTCGTTGGGGCGAATGATGTCCTTAAAATCGAACTCGTTGATGTCCAGTCCTTCTTTGGAAGAATAAATGCGGTCTATCAGCACAGGGTCAATACCCTCGAACACTTCATTCGACTTTTCGAATATATCCACATTGATTACCTTATCATTGATATAGTCTTCGCACAGCAGACCGATGGAACGCGCCTTCATGCGCAGATTCACGTCTTTCGTGACAAGGATGGTTTTCATTTTAGGCTTTTTGGTGGAAAGCCAGTCCACTACCGACAGAATCTGATGGTCGGGGATGCGTTCGGGAAAGGAATCACGTACTCGGGGAGAGTCCACCATGCCTGCCACCACAAACAGACGGCCCAAGCCCTCTCCCAATGGCGCCCCTTTGGTGAACAGATTGTCATCGGTAATCAAATCTAGCTCACGGACGAACTCACGCGCATTGAAATTAATCTGCTCATTACCTTTCTTGAATTTGTCCAGTTCTTCAAGGACTACGATGGGAAGATAAATGTCATTCTCTTGAAAATTCTTCAAACAATTATAATCGTGAAGAATCACATTCGTATCAATCACAAAATTTTTCTTAGCTCCCATACACGTTAGATTTAAATTGTTAATACCTTTGCATAAGCTTAAGATAAGCTACACTGCAAGCAATTTCAAGCAAGCTTGATTGCGTTCGGTCTGCATTATCTTTGTCGCTTTTAAAGATAACAAATTAATAGGGAGAAAGGATTGCTTCTCCGTTAAATATTATAAAAGATGGATTATCAGGACACTTTAACTTACTTATATAACAGTGTGCCCATGTTTCAGCAAGTGGGCGGCTCAGCATACAAGGAAGGATTGGAAAACACTCTGACCCTGGACGCACACTTCGAACATCCCCACCGCAGTTTCCGCAGCATTCATGTGGCCGGTACCAATGGAAAGGGCTCCTGCTCGCATACGCTTGCCGCCATACTGCAAGAGGCAGGATACAGGGTCGGGCTCTATACCTCGCCCCATCTGGTGGATTTCCGGGAGCGCATCCGGATTAATGGACAGCCTATACCCGAGGAATACGTCATCCGTTTTGTAGAGCAGGAACGTGGCTTCTTCGAACCCCTCCATCCCTCTTTCTTTGAGCTGACCACTGCCATGGCCTTCCGCTACTTTGCCGATGAGAAGGTGGATGTAGCCGTAATCGAGGTGGGACTAGGCGGACGCCTGGACTGTACCAATATCATCCGTCCGGATGTATGCATCATCACCAACATCAGTTTTGACCATACCCAATTCCTGGGGGACACCTTAGCAAAAATCGCAGGAGAGAAGGCAGGAATCATCAAAAGCGGTATCCCCGTTGTAATCGGCGAGACCACTCCCGAAACGAAACCGGTATTTCTGGAAAAAGCACAGACAACGGGTGCTCCCATCTACTTTGCCGAGGAGAATGACCGTGAAGACTATCCCGGAATAGAATACGAACTGAAAGGACTCTACCAGCAGAAAAATGCCCGGACCATCCTCACCGCCCTCCCGCTACTGAAAGAAGCCGGCTACCGGCTGGACGGACAAGCAGTGCGCAGTGGCTTTGCCCGTGTGGTGGAACTGACGGGCTTGATGGGACGCTGGCAAAAACTGCAGGACTCGCCCACCCTGATTTGTGACACCGGCCACAATGTGGGAGGCATCACCTACATTACAGAACAACTGAAACAGCAGGCTTACCGCCAGCTACACATCATCATAGGCATGGTGAATGACAAGGATATACGGGGGGTACTGGCCCTGCTGCCCCGGGAAGCGACCTACTACTTCACCAAAGCCAGCGTGAAGCGAGCATTGCCCGAAAGCGAACTACAGGAGCTTGCCGAAGCAGCAGGTCTGGAAGGACATTGCTATCCTGATGTACCTGCCGCCGTGCGGGCTGCACAAGAAAAAAGCCTCCCGGAAGATTTCATCTTCGTGGGAGGCAGCAGTTTCATTGTGGCCGACTTGTTAGCGAACCGCGATGCACTCAATCTCTACTAAGGCATCTTTGGGCAGCGCCTTCACTGCCACAGCCGAACGTGCCGGGAAAGCACCGTCAAAATAAGTGGCATATACCTTGTTCATATCAGCGAACAAGGACATGTCTGCCAGGAAAACGGTTGTCTTCACAATATTCGCCATGCTCAGACCTGCCTCTTCCAGGATATGCTTTATATTCTCCAAGGACTGGCGGGCTTGCGCTTCCGCACCTTCAGCCATCACTCCGGTAGCTGCGTCAATAGGCAACTGACCTGATACAAATACCATTCCGCCGGCTTCGATAGCCTGGCTATAAGGGCCTATGGCGCCCGGTGCCTTCTGGCTGCAAATCACTTTCTTCATGATTGTCAAAGTTTGTTTTTATTAATAATCGAGTCTATTTTCCTTTTTTGAAATAAAAAAATCCGAAGTATATGCAGTATTCCGGAAATCCACGCATTTTATAAATAAAACAACGTAATTTCACTCATAACCTGTTATACCTAGACTTAACTCATTTAACACGGGGGAGTTCCCCAAAACAGAGGCTCTGCTTGCGAAAGCAGAGCCTTTATTCTATCCCATCCCTTTACTTGCAATGCTTCTCAATCAAAGCATCCACATTGGGGTCACCCAATTCCTTTGCCTTGGCAAAGCTGGCACAAGCTTCCTTATCCTTCTTCATCTGCAGCTGGGCGATACCCATCAGACGATAGGCCTCGGCATAGTTAGGGTCTTTCTCCAAGGCAGTCTTCAGCACATTCAACGCCTCCTCGTAACGTCCCACGCGAAGATTCACCACTGCCAGTTCGGCACGGTAGGTCAAATCCTCCGGATTCAGTTCGATGGCCTTCGCCATATCGTCCAGCGCACGCTGGTACTGCTTGGCCTTCAAGGCAGCCTGCTCACGGTAATAGTAGAACATGTCGTTCACTTTACCGTTCACGGCATTGTAATAGGCGTCATAATCCAACATGGCATTACGCGCCTGGTCTGCATTCATGCGGGCTTGGGCACGCTCCAGCAAGTAAGGGGCAGCTTCCTCCGTATAGGGCTGGGTAAAGCGGGCCACACAGCTGTCCATCAGAGCCAGTACCTCTTCGGCAGGCGCCTGCATCAATTCCTTGGTCTTGGCGGCACTGAAGAAGGTAGCCGGAGAGGCCAGAATGGTCTTGTTCACTTTATCATAGCTGGTAAATGCCGACGGATAGTCCTGCTTGGCAAACTGGATGTCACCCTCCAATTGGACATAAACCGGAAGCTCGTCAATGGCTATCGCTTTCCGTACCTCGCCCAGAGCTTTGTCGAGCGACCAATCCTTATAAACTTTCTCGGGCTTGCCCAATGCATAATTATAGATTATCTTGGCCCGGTTGTAATACACATCATCTTTCTTTGCAGCAACCTCCAAAGCCTTATCCATATCTGCGGCAACCTTATCCATGGAAACATCTTCACGGGACATGAACAGATGCTGGGAAGCACGGCGCAGATAACCGTCGGCACTGGCAGGATATTGTGCAATGAAATCATTCAGAGTCTCCATATACTTCTCCGGAGACAGTTGGGAAGAAGCCATGTAGAGGAATACCAAAGCCTGCTCTTCGGTATCGGGCAATGCCTTCTTGATACCGATGCCCTTCAATGACATATCTCCATAAGACAATGCGGAGATATTCTGCGACATGGCGAAATTGGCATCAATAGCATAGCAGATGGTAGCCGTGTCTTGTCCGGAGGACTTCTGCGCAAGGCCGAAGACCTGCCCGTCCACAGTCATCAGCGGACAACTCACCATCTTGTCCTTCAGACGCATATCGAGCGTATAATAGGAATAGTTGCCGGAAATCTTATCAGCTTCCTTTACTTTCCCGGCAGTGTAGGAACGGTCTTTCTGGGTGGAATAAGGCAGCAGATATACATCCGCACCGGCAGCCGGAGCCACAGCAGCCAAAGTGAGTGCCGTGACTTTCTTTCCGGGGATACCGACACGGAACTTGACAACATCGTACATGTCATCGGCCCCCATAATGGCCTCCACCGGCATCTGTGTCCCGTCCGAGCTCATCACAACGGCGCGCCGGGCACCTTTGAACAAGGTGTAGTCAGAAAGCGCAACGCCATCTTCAGTGACAAAAAAGCCGTTTCCAGTATTCAGTATCTTATCGTTCTGGTCGTAGGTCACCACCGAAAAAACGGCACGTTTGGCTTTGTCTACCCACTTCGGGGCTTGTGCCACACTCCACTGAGCCAATAAACAGAGAGTGAGCATCAACAGCAATTTCTTTTTCATATCTTAGTTGGTTCTTTGTTTTACCGCTTCATAAATCAAAATGCCGGCTGCAACGGAAACATTGAGGGACTCGATGGTTCCCAACATGGGAATCTTCACCCACTCGTCACACAACGCCAGGTTGTCATAGGACACCCCCTTGTCTTCGGCACCCATAATGATGCACATCGGACCGGTATAGTCGGCTTTGGTATAGTCGTAATCGCCTTTCTCCGTGGCTGCCACGATATGGAAACCACTATTCTTGAGGAATTGCAGGGTCTCTTTCAAGCTGTGTTCGCGGCAAA
>ULRL01052767.1_pt1 | contig 11108 bp, 4 predicted proteins | sample 1955391 | NCBI WGS metagenome assembly ULRL01 (sample SAMEA4835681, study PRJEB28245) | human gut metagenome | biome: gut microbiome; material: fecal sample | place: Denmark | collected 2008
CTGCACCATTCTTGCCGACCAGTGCAATACGGTCTTTTTTATTTATAACATAGCTGACGTCTTCAAAAAGCGGCGTCGCATTAAATTCTACTGATAATCCTTCTACTGAAATCACTTCTGTCTCTGATTTATACGATTTTGAACTGCAAAGATAATGAATATTTATTGGATACAGAGTAGTATGGCACGTTATGAAAAACAAAAAAAGCAGCCACTCATCAGAATGACTGCTTTCTATTTTAACCAATAGTACTTCTTTAGAACAACTTGGCAGGATATTCACCGGCATCAACCAATGCCTGAATCTTGTCTACTACACTTTGACGGTCTTCCGGATAAGTAACGCCGAACCATTTGCTGGCAGTATCCAGCACTTCAACAGTAGCCGTTCCGTCATTAATCAATTTATCTACCATCAATGGAATAAAGAATTCGCTCTTCAAGTTTTCCATGTTTTTCGGGTCGCTCAAGAAAGTCTTGAAGAATTCCTGACTGTAAGCGAAGTAATCAGGAGTGAAGCCCCAGAAGTTCATACTTACCGGAGTAGTATCGGGAGTTGCAGTCCATTCGCCGTTATCATCGATATATTTCACTTCACCATCCAGACGTTGGATCTTAGTACGTTCCACTACTGAAGTCAGCAGACCTTTATCATCTGTACTACAAATACCACGAGATACCGTACCGCTTTCACTCAGCGTATTTCCTACGCGGAAACCTACCATTGAATAAACATTTTTAGAATCCGCAGGAAGTGCAGAAAGGAATTTACCCATTACTTGGAAGGAATCACGACCATAAAAGTCGTCACAGTTAATTACAGCGAACGGTTCTTTAATCACATCAGCACCCATCATTACTGCATGGTTGGTACCCCAAGGTTTTGTACGGTCTGCCGGACAAGTGAAGCCTTCAGGAAGTGCATCCAAAGCTTGGAAAACCAGTTCACAAGGAATGTGACCTTCGTATTTAGAAATAATCTTATCACGGAAATCCTGTTCAAAGTCTTTGCGGATTACAAATACAAGTTTACCAAATCCGGCATTGATAGCATCATAGATAGAATAGTCCATGATCGTTTCACCATTAGGACCCAGTCCGTCCAATTGTTTCAAGCCTCCATAGCGGCTGCCCATACCGGCTGCCAATAAGAATAAAGTTGGTTTCATAAATTGTGTAATATTAAAAGGTTAGTGATGTCAACGGCATCTGATTTTGGTGCAAATGTACAAAAACTTTCTTTCTTTTGTCTTATGTGATGTCCTTTCTTTTGTCTTGAGACAAAGAAAGAACGTTAGAACGGATACCCGATAGCGAAATGTATTCCCAGATTTTTGAAGAAGGCACCGGTAACATTATAATATCCGCTTCGTTCCGTATCATAGGGCAGATGCAAAGGAATACCGAAGTCAAGACGGAACACAAGAATATCCATGTCGTAACGGACGCCTACGCCTGTCCCCAAGGCTATTTGTTTCGGGAAAGTTTTCAGACGAAGTTGCGAATCAGGACGTGCCTCGTCCTTGCGCAGCAGCCAGACGTTACCCGCATCCAGGAAAGTAGCTCCCCAAATGCTCTTGAAGATACGGAAACGATATTCTACGTTCGCTTCGAAACGGAACGTACCTGTCTGGTCGAGATAAGAATACTTGCTGTCTTTCGGGTGATAGCCACCGGGACCAATACTACGCACCGTAAAAGCACGGATACTGTTGGCACCACCAACGTAGAATTGTTCACTATATGGGGCAATCGTAGCATTACCGTATGCAAAAAGAGCGCCTAACGCTACACGGGAAGCTATTTTATTATTTTTGTCCATGTTCCACAAATGGCGGAACTCGGTATTAAATTTCATAAACTGCGAGAACGGAGCCCCCAAAAGTTTTTTCCCTTCCTCATTATAAGGTTTGCCGAAAGCACGATAAATAGTGGCAGTCACATTTCCGGCAGAAGTCACGGTAGATTGCCACCAGATAGGATTCTTCACTCTCCGCACAGAGGCATTATCATACGTATAAGTGTACTCCATAGCCGGGATGAACTGGTTGTCTAAGCTGACATATAGTGCCGGATTGTCGGCTGCAATCTCCATAAACTCTTTCGACTGGTGTTGCAAGACGTTGAATGTCAGTTTGAAAGGTGTGATACTATGACGACTGGTACGCGTCGGCTGGAAATCGTAGGTTGCGTTTCCGCCGAAAGATAACAGTTTATAATATCTTGCCCGGTTCAACTGATCGATATACAAACGGAAAGTAGTCGTAGCGGGAAAGTCAAATTCCCTTTTCCCCCAACGCGGGAAAACCACTCTAGGGAAAGTCAGAGAAGTAGATATTCCCATTTCCCAACTGTTCATCAACGAACTTTTCTCTCCGCCACCGGTCTGCCATTCATAAGAGCCTTTCAGTTTCACGTTCCAACTTTCTCCACCACCAAATACATTATTCCGTGTAACTCCGAACGAAGCACCCGGACCGGTCTGGTCGTTACTTTTAGTTACTACGTTCAATTCCAGTTCAGCGTCCAACGGTTTGGCAAAAGTAGCCTGCATCGTGATGTCCAACGTATCACAAACAGCTGTTGTATCTTTGGGGGCATATTGGATATCCATATAACTAAATATTCCCAACTGGCTGAGTTTCTCCTGTATCTGTTCCTGCCGATACTGGCTGTAAAGCCGGGTACGGTTGGAAGCACGCATCTGTGCGTTCCGTACAAACTGTTGATAATTCAGCCAACGATAAAGCATATTGGGACGAACCTGCAATTTATTGTAATAGTGGATATTCAAGTTCTTATACATCATACTGTCATTCGGCGCTTCTCCGTTCTTTCCGAACAGATAGACAGACGCATCACCCACGTAATAAGGACGCTGTGCCGCAGCCGGCAATCCCGGCACAGGAATCAGGCGAAGGCTGATATGCCCTCCGGGTACCAAAGTCGTATCCGCCTGGTAAGTCATATAGTCGGGACGGAAATAAAAATATCCGAGGTTACGCAACAATGTACTGATACGGGAGCGTTCTTCGTCCAAATCAACCACGTTGAACTGCTCACCCGGACTTATATAAGACATCCGGCGTCCGCGCTCCATAATCCGCAGAGTCTGGGGAGTGAACCGTTGATAGTAAACCGTATCAATGAAATAAGGGTTCTTCATATCCACCGTATAGATAATGCCCGCCTTCAGACTGTCTTTCTTATCAACAACCGTTTCATAAGCTACCTTCCCATTGAAATAGCCATAATCACGAAGCAAATTAGTAGTTACCTTCACACGTACCTCCGGGTTGACCGTAGAAATAAATACGGGAGGATTGGCCGCAAAACGGTTGAACATCCATTTACCGAATCCCTTCTTATATTTCACGAAGTCATTGTACATCCACATTTTAAAAGGGATAGGAAGGATACCGCCAAACATCTTTGTACTAGGTGTCTTATCGAGTGCAGCATCAATTTCCGTCAGCGCCGTCTCTCCTACCGGTGTTGTCGATTTATTCAATATGACAGTCTTGCTTCCGGTGTAAAGCACCTCCCCTTCGGGAAGATGTTTCGTCACCGAACAAGCCGACAGTAACACTACACTTATCAGACAAACAGCCAATATATTTATATGTATCTCTTTCATACTTACTTCTTTTTCTTAAAGATGAACAGTTCACTAAGTTTGTCTAGCTTCTTGCGAAGCACAATACCGACTCCGGTTTCCGTAATCTCACCTTCGAGCACACTCTCGTAGTTCTTGTCATAGAACAGGCGGATATACCGGGTTCCGGTTCTATCCAGACGATATTCCAGAGAAATATTGTCGATGAAGGATTCGGCGTCATTCGTCGCATTCTCACCTTGAGAAACCTTGCCACCGATTACAATCTGGAAACGATTGTTAAACAAGCGTTGTGAATAACGGAAACTGTAATCCGTACGTTTACTTCCCGTCTCTGAATCGTCGTGATCTTCGACACCGACAGAGAGACTCGCATTCTTCAAGTTACCCATCAAGGAGTTTATCTGACTACTCAATACAGAAGTCAGAGCAGATCCCATATTCAGCTTGCCGAGTCCGCCGCCACCCCCACCAATCGGTCCGGTGCCGAGATAAGTTTTCATCACCATGATATACAATGCCTGTTTACCTCGTTCTTCCGCCCCCATAGCGGTCAACTCGTTTTGTACGGTCGCATCTTCGGGAGCCGCAACATCGAATGCAAACGAAAGATTATCCAAGCGGTTCTTGACTACAACGGAAACATCGAAATTAACCATACGACTTCCACCATTCTCTCCTTCGGAAACTGACGCACGGATACGGTCAGTCGCCTTAAAGTTCAACATCGGGTCCATCGGATTTCCCGTCCATTCCACGTAACTACCGTTATCAATGGCAAATTCCTTTGCTGCAATCACCGGCAAAGCATATTTCATCAAGCCGCCACTCAACGTATAACGTCCGGTCAGAGTCAGGTCGCCTTGCGGAGTGTATTTCATGGAAAGGTCACCCCCGCCTTCCAGTTCGATACGGTTATCATTACTTGCATCCAGGTCAACTTTCACTCGGACGGACGGATCGATATGTACCATCATTACCATGTCCAATCCGCCTAAAGAGACAGTCGGCACTTCCTGCCGGACAACAGTTGTAGTATCGCTAAATGAAGTAAATGTTACCAAACTTCCCAAACGGTCCTGCACTGTCAATGGTGAATCGGTCAAGACATACGAAACATCGGTGTTCCCCAGCAGACTCACGTTCCCACGCATATTCAGCCCGTCCAAAGGCCCTTTCACCGTCGCCCGGAAATCAGCAAATACTTTGCCGTAAACCAGACTTTCACGGGTACGCTTAGCATCCAGTAACGTATAATTTTGTGCCAGCATATTCAGGTTCGCCATTGGACGGCTCATATCACGGAAATCAACATAGCCATCAATAGTAAACGGATTCTTCGATGTTGTGTAAATAGCAAATTTATCAAATTCCAACCGATTGTTCTTTATTTGCACAGGACGATTGTCAAACATGAAACGCGCACCATATTGACGGGAAAGGACAGCAACACTATCCAATACAAGTTCGCCGTTTATCAAAGGTTGTTCAGTACTGCCCGTTATATTCAGATTACCATCCATATCACCGGACAAAGTGACCATCTGGTCAGGAATAAACACATTCGCCACCCGCAGCGGAAAATGCTCCAATGTTGTATTCACTTCCAAACTATCTTTGCCTGTGCGGGTAGGAACCAGTTTCCCATCTGCCACCAGCACTTCTGCCTGTTCGTGATTCAGATAAGCATTCAGATATTGTTTTCCCTGTTCGCCCGGCAACCACGTAGCCCCTAATGCAACGTCACCGATACGCTGACGTTCATAAGTCAGTTCATCAACAGACGCCTCAGCCGAGAGTTGCAAATCCTTTTCTGTCTGTATGTAATGAGCTTCCAACGAGAACAATCCGGTTATTTCGGGGAAGTAAGGCAACACACTCGTTATCTCTTGCAGACGGATTCTACGTATTTCAACATCTATATTCTGCAGAGACACCGTATCGCCCGGTACGGAATGTACCCTGAATCCCATTCCTTCTTCATCCCACATATCTACGTTCGCGTATACACGCATATTTTTATGCAGGTAAATCCAGTTATGATTCTCGTTGAAATGAAATCTTTGGAAGGCAACAATCGGATTCTCCGGAATCAGTGTGAAAGCGATTCCGTTCCCCTTGCCATGTCCTTCGAACAGAGGGCGGGCATTTACCCCCAGCAATACGCCTGTTTCTCCTTTGCCGTTTTTGTAGTCTACCAGCAATTCCGCATCGCGGTCGCGAATCTCTCCGGTCAAAGTAGTAGCAAAAGAGAATTGCGGATTCTTCGGTCCGTTTATTACACCGGCACGTAGTTTCATTAAAGTAGTATCCTGTTTGACAGTAAAGAAGATTGTATCCAGTTGCAATGTGTCCATCTTCAATGCATGCACCGCAGCTTTTCCATTGATTCCCCAATCGGGAGCCGTACCGAACTTCATGGAAACATCATGGTAGGATATGTTTTTAGTAGCCAGAAAATAAGCTAACGGATTCTCTTTTCCTGCGGAGAAAGATAAAATAGCTGTCGGCAACGCTTCACGCAGTTCGGCATGGTTCAAGGCTTTTTCATCAATCTGCTTCATCAGGACATCCATGAAGTGTGTAGACTGACTTATCAAAGGATTAACACCGGAACGTGCACTCAAGTTGAGTTTCATATCACCGGATGTTAGATGTGTGAACACCCTGTTTTGACGAGCTTCGGCAGAAAGATTAAAGGCGAGCGGGCGCTTCATCGGTTGAGGCATCAACCCCAGTTCGTGTAAGTCGAGCTGAGTGACGTCAACCGTCACTTTTCCATCTGGATAACGATGTGCCAGATTGTATTCTGCATCTGTTGTCATCTTCAACAGCGCATTGTCACTTGTCAGATTAGCCGTCACCAATGCACCTTTCAAAGCTCCAGTCAAATGAACATTGGAAAGCTGGTAACGTGCATAATGTAGTTGATCTAATGAAAGATTCAGTTTGGCTAAAGCACGATAAGACATGACGTCCAGCCCACGGCCTTTGGCATCTGCCGAAAGAGAAAGTTCGTAGATAGAGTCTTTCGGAAGGAAATTATGGAGTTGTAGATTGTCAATCTTCAAGTCGGCTGCATAAGCCTTGGTTGAGGTATTAAGTTCTGCATTCACCCCCATAGAGCCTTGCCCCTGTTTCAAGTGAAGATTAGCCTTATATTCAGGTCCTTTCAGCTCGACACGGGCCTTCAGATTCATGCTATCTGGGATTACGATAGTACCGTTGGGGGCTTCTCCCGTTAAAGCAGTCAGGAAGTTTAGATTCTGAGTAATCATATCCAGACCGATAGTCCCCGAACGCGTCAGGCTGTCAGCCAAGTTTTCAAGAATACCGCCTCCTTTCATGGAAAAAGCTCCCGGGAGATCGACTGTGAAACGAGAAATCTGCATTTGTTTCAGATTTCCGTCCGTACCGGCACGAACCACAAGCGGACGGAAGGGATACGCCTCTTTGAAACTATCCGGCAAACCGCCGGCAAATAACATAACATCCTCTTTACCGATATAAGCATTGAGACCGGCGGACAAACGTCCTGTAGTGGGAATATTGACAAGTTCCCAATATGTCTGGGCGGATAAATCTATTTCGGAATGAGGGGTTTGCAGTTTTATGCCGGGAATACGAATAATCGAGTCGTTAGAAAATGCCCTACCCGTCAATGAAGTGATACTCAATCCGGAACGTTCATTCATCGAAAACTCACGGATTACAGCATTCATATCCCGACCTTTATATAATAAGGAATCCAAACCGATACGGATATCACGAACGGCAATATGAGACGCATCGAAACCTTCTCCGGGTTTGGCTGCTCCGGTATCATAATTGGCAGAGCTTCCGGATAACAGGAATTGTTTCAGTTCATAAAACTGATTCTTCAGATCAGCTTGTGCATCATTGATAAATGCTTCTCCGATATGAGCAGCCATTCGCATCGAGTCAGCAGGAAGTTGCATACTGAACGACACATTCTTCAACTTCAGTTTATGAAGATCCACTTTCCAGTTTACAGGAGCAGAAGCTGTTGTATCTTTAGGCGTAGTCGTAGTATCGTTCATCAACATTTGTACGTGAGTGTCCGATAATTCCGTCTGGTTGATAACGGCCAGCTCATTAGAAAGATCAACTCCATGACTTTGTAAAAAGAAACGTCCCAGTACCCCCTTTATCTTCATGCCTTCTATTAGATTAGCCGAATTGAACGCTACCTGACTTAATGTTACTTCATCTACCTCTACCTTTCCCTTGACGAGCGGCCATGCCTGTACACGCACGTTCAGACTTTCCAAAGACAACAGCGTATCCGGTTGCTGGATCACTTCCACGCCACGAACCAACAGATTGAGCGGAAAACGAAGGTCGATTCGTTCCACCTGAATCTGCATACCGGTTGCTTTGGAAGCGTATGCTGTCACCTCCCGACGCAAAAGATTCTGAACGGGAGGTATATAAAGTAATATCATTAGTATTACAAAAAGCAATACAGGAGTGAGCAATATCCAACTCACCCTTCTTATCCATTTTCGTTTCATGTAAAATGTGCCAGTGTATTAAAAGGTGACACAAAGTAAACAATTAATTCTGAAAAAAGGTTGACGTTAGGAGCAAAATGTTCAATCACAAAAGAAATACAAGCATTATGGTTTTCTTTCTTCACCTTCTTTACCGGAGCTCTTGTCACTACTTCAAGCTACTTATACCTTACGAGCTTCTTCCAGAACCTTCTGAATCTCCAGAAGTACACAAGCCGTTTTTTCACCTATCTCCTCTGAAAAACATTGCCCACGTTGTGTTTCCAGCCAGTTCAATAAAGGCACAGCTTCCATTGCCCCGATTAAAGTGAAAAGCGGAAGTAGTTTGTGAGCCATAGCCGCTATTCCGTCCACCTCCTTGCCTGCCAATGCTTGTTGCATCCGATCGGCATTCTTTCCGGTTTCTTCGATAAAGGTATGAATAATGGAATGTGCGGCATCAGCATCGTCTTCAGAAAAGGCTGTTAATGCAGAAAAGTTCAAGGAACTTACAGTCTGCATATCCTCAGTAATGTGTGCTTCGTCAGCGGCAAGCTGTCCTTCGTTGACTGTGAGCAATAGTTCTTTCACCGTAAAAGGTTTGTGCAGGCAACCGGCAAAACCGTGTTCTTGTAAAGCATCTATATCCATTTCACTGCGGGCAGTTACGGCAATCACAGGAATTGTCTTTGCCTGCGGAATATTGGAAGCGCGCAAGAGTTTTACCAAATCAAAGCCATTAATAGCAGGCATTTGTATATCAGTCAGCAATACATCGAAAACAGAGGTACGGAGCTGTTCTATCAACTCCTCCAGTTGCTCACAACAAACGGCGTCAATTCCATGTTGCTTTAACATGGCTGCCGTCAAGCTTAATTGAATTTTATCATCATCAATCAACAGTACACGTATCACTTTCATCGGGGGAAGCGTGACAGGGTCTTCTGCCGAAATTGTTTTTTCTTCCAATGCCCTTTCGGACACAGATTTTCCCACCGGATAAAGAGGGAGAATGACTGTGAAGCAACTTCCCTCCCCCAGCTTACTCTGCACATCAATCGTACCTTCAAGCAAAACAACCAACTTCTTCACAATAGACAATCCCAAGCCGAAGCCTTCTTCTCCTTGTGCACCGGATAAACGGGTAAATTCCTGAAAAATCCGTTCGCGGTCTTCCGTAGCCATACCTTTTCCGGTATCCGAAATCGCTATCGTCAGCTTGGAAGAATCATATTTAGCCGTTAATGCAATCTCGCCTTTCGGAGTAAACTTCACTGCGTTGGACAAAAGATTATTCACTATCTGCCGGAGCCGTAAAGGGTCGCTGATGTATCTCCCATTTAATTCCTGAGCGACATGGCATTGCAAGGTTAATCCTTTGGCGGCTGTCAATGGTTCGAAGCTAACATGGATTTCTTCGAATAACTGCGAAGGATTGAAGGTGACGCGGTTCCCTTCCGCTTTATTAAGGTCGAGCCGATGAAAGTCGAGCAAGTCGCTGACCAATTTCAAAAGATGTTCCGAAGAACTTTTCATATTGTCAAGATAGAAGCGCTGCCGTTCGTCCTCCGTCAGTCGGGAAAGTAATTCGGTATATCCCATAATAGAGCCTAACGGTGCTTTAAAGTCGTGAGTAATGGCGAGCATCAGCTTTTCACGGGCAATAAGCAGGTCTTCCGCCCGTTTATTAGCTTCTTCCAATTGCCGGCGGTAACGATTGCTGCGGGATATGTCACGCACTATCAAAATCAGGAAAAAGACAGAGAGCAGCACTGCTCCGATAGCTATTCCACCAATGGTGCGTGCTGAACGCATTCTTACCTCCTGTTGCATTTCTGCATCCTGGCGGGCACGCAAGGTCATTTCCTCCTCGTATTGTTTTATCAGGCTATCCATTCTTGCTGTCAACTGCGAATTCATACGCTGATATTTTGTACTAGTCCGCCGGATTGTTTTTCGCCGCTGCAACCGTTTTTCCTCTGTAGCCATACGAATCTTTTGCTGAAGGGAATCTTTAGAAGTGGTCGGTTCCAGAATAGTATCCGTAGCAACCTCCATGGAGGTATTAACAAGCACGGCACTGTCTTGTTTAGTTGGGACAAACACTTCTGCCAATCTCTTAAAGAAACCTTTCTTCTTAGGCGTAGTCAGTAAAGAATCCCGTTTAGTGATAACTCGGTGTTGTACCCGTTGCTGAGTAATGACAGAATCTTGTTCGGAAATTATTTCTTCAATCTCCGAAGCGGAAAGTAAGCTGTCATTCGCTTCGCTCAATACCCGGAGCATCTGTATCGTATTCCGGTCTTTCTCGTGCAGCAGGGTCAACAGGCTGTCTGTCCGCAGATTCTCCTGGTCATCGGCAGCCGACAATGTCTCCATTTCGCGATGTACAAATACCAGAGAAAAAAGAAGAATTGCAAGTAATAACGTATAACCGATTGTTACTTTCAACTTTGTAGAACGATAGGAAGCCATACGGTAAAGTTTTAAGTATCAAGTATTCACTTGGGGAGTGGGGAGTTTCGTCATGTAATGAAAACGCCACCAAAGCATTAATCCTGCACTTGTCAGACCGAAAGGGAACGCCATCCAGACACCTACCACCCCCCAGCCCATTACGAAGCCGCAGAAATAACCTACGGGAAGTGAGATGATAAAGTAAGCGATAAAGGCGATGAGCATCATCAGTTTTACATCCGAAATGCCACGCAAGGCATTAGCAAAAGTAATCTGTAACCCGTCCCCGAACTGATAAACGAGGAAAGGAAAAATGAGAGAAGTTACCATAGCCGCCACCTCAGGACTGTCGGTAAACCAACCTCCTAAATAGTTACGGCAAAGAAAGACAATAAAAGAAAGCACTACGCCCAATGTCATCATCAGATGAAAACCGGCATAGGCCGAACGACGAACGTTCAAAATATCGTTCTGACCTTTGAAGTTGCTGACACGAACAGCTACGGCAGCTCCCATGCCAT
>ULRL01040775.1_pt1 | contig 11092 bp, 10 predicted proteins | sample 1955391 | NCBI WGS metagenome assembly ULRL01 (sample SAMEA4835681, study PRJEB28245) | human gut metagenome | biome: gut microbiome; material: fecal sample | place: Denmark | collected 2008
CTTTGGGGATGGAACGGCCGGAATTTACTTTGGCAATTGAGTAGAAAATAAAAAAGTCAACATTTTTTGTAAAAGGGGTTAAGTTTCCAAAATCCTCTCCGATATACTTAACAAGTAAAGCAAATAAAACATTTGCTTACCTAACCATTCTTCTGAATCTAAGGTTTCGCACGCCGGAGAAACGGAAGACAATGGCGATGAAAGTGACAGGATGTGCGAACTTGAAGCTGACATTGCCAAAGCAAATAACGGAGCGCAGGGAAGCGCTCGTCAATTCAAGGAGGAATATATTATGGTAGTACAACACAATCTTACAGCTATGAACTCTAACAGAATGTTAGGTCTGACCACTGCTTCTCAGGCAAAGTCTACTGAGAAACTCTCTTCCGGATACAAGATCAACAGAGCAGCAGATGATGCAGCTGGCCTTTCCATCAGTGAGAAAATGAGAAAGCAGATCAGAGGACTGACACAGGCTTCCAGCAACGCACAGGACGGTATCTCCACTGTACAGACCGCTGAAGGTGCTCTGAACGAAGTTCAGGATATGTTACAGAGAATGAACGAACTGGCAGTTAAAGCAGCTAATGGAACTCAGTCTGAAGATGACAGAAGTTATATCCAGAACGAAATTGATCAGCTGACCACTGAAATTGATCGTGTCGCTGAGACCACCAAGTTCAATGAGACATATTTGTTGAAGGGAGATAGATTTGCATCGAAGGAATATTCTTATGCATATGCAGAATTCAAGAATGATGCAACTGCATCTGTGACAATGTCTACGACTCCTGATGCAACAACTAAAGCAACGCTTACAGTAGCTTTTGACAAGGATGCTTCTTCCGCCGACCAGAATGCGGTTGCTAATGCAATTAAGAAATCTGGTATTACTGTAAAGGTTACTAAGCATTGGGATGCAGCTAATAATCAGGCAGCAGACAGTACAGCATCTATCAGTTTAAATGGAGATGCAGCAGGAATATACAAAGTAGCAGCTGTTAAAGACGATCCTACTAAGTTTGATATTACAACAGCAGACGGAACCAAGGTTGCAACCGTAACGGTTGGAGGCACATTTGACAAGGCAACAGCTGAAGGAGATGATGGACAGTCTGTTACTTCGTCTGCGATAACCGCAACAGCTAGTACTGCTGCAACGAAAAAAGGTGAATCTGCGAAGTATTATGATAAGGATGGCAATGGCATTGCGGCTAACGCATTAAATAAATATTTCCAGACTGATGCTCAGGGTAATATCACTGCAAGAGGAGATGCACCTACTGTATATGATGCAGTTGGCCTTGCTACAACATTAGATGATGAAAATGTAACTTCTACACAGGATATTACAGGCAGTTTGAAATTGAGTTTACACGTAGGCGCAGATGCTACATCCAATAATCAGATTACTGTAAAGCTGGAGGCTATGAGTGCTAAGGGACTTGGTGTTAACGGCTTAAAGGTAGACGGCACAGATGACACCAATGCCAAGAATGCTATTGAGACCATCAAGGAGTCCATCCAGAAGGTTTCCACCCAGCGTTCCGCACTTGGTGCTGTTCAGAACCGTCTGGAGCACACCATCAGCAACCTGGATAACGTTGTAGAGAATACCACCAGCGCAGAAAGCCAGATCCGTGATACCGATATGGCTACTGAGATGGTTAAGTACTCCAACAACAACATTCTGGCGCAGGCAGGTCAGGCAATGTTGGCACAGGCTAACCAGTCCAATCAGGGTGTACTGTCTCTGTTACAGTAATCTCTGTAAAAGGTTCATAACTAACGTAATACAAGAGAAGCCGGTGCTGATGCACCGGCTTCTTTTATGTTTTTTGCTGTTAAATTTTCCAAATTAATTCCATAGGAATCTCATAGCATAAGCGTATTTTTTTATTTTGTCAAAAATGGAAAAAAAGATTGCAAAACATAAGAGTTCATGTTGAATTTTATTCAGAAGAATTTTATTAAAATCAGTTTGAATAAATTGTTTTTAATAAATATCGTGCAATGTGAGATTGATCCGTTGGCAATATGGCATATATAACATATACTAAAGGATAAATGACATTTGACATTATAGAAAGGATGGCAGAGAATGAAAATTTTAAATGAAATGCTTTCTGAGGAAATGAAGAATGACGAATTCCGAAAAGAGTATGAGGCAATTCGGCCGGAACTTGATATAATAAGAGCTATGGTAGATGCAAGGAATTCTCGGATATCTCAATTGTAAATCTGTCGGCAAGAAAAACCTTGTGCTTATCATGAAAGTATGCTAATTTAAATTAGCAGGTAATAATTCTGTGAATTTCTATATCTTATTGATTTCAAATATTTTGGTGAATCACCATGATTTTCAACAAAGTAAAATACTATATCGGAAGGAAAATTTATGGAGCGGAATGTAGAGGTAGTGAAGGATTTGCTTGGAAATAAAGTAGTTGTAATTCAAGATATTCGCTTTAAAGGGAAAAGAGCAGTAAGATGGTCAGATGTAGAAAAATATTTGAAGCAGTATGTGGGAGAGGCACATCTTATAAAAAGTACAAATGATCTGGTATACATTGGTGCTGATTTGCCGGATGAGTATACGCATTCTAATTATACACATATATTGAAGGGGGCAAATGCAAAGGCTAAAGCAAATGCTGCACAAGGATTACCGGAGTTGCTTATGATTGCCACCGAAAAAGAATACGAGATAAATCGAAAAGAAAAACATTCACAGGATGCAAAGTACGGATGGTATTCTTATGTGACAAGATTTGCATTACCTATATATGATGAAAATGGAGAGGCGGAAAGATATAATGTCTTTCAGGCAATTATTCTTGTCAGACATGCAGAGGATGGAAAACTTTATTTGTATGACATTATTAAAATAAAAAAAGAAACGAGCAACCTTTTCCAGTCGTAAGACCTTACTCAGTAACAAAACCCATTTCTTATAATTATATTAATTAATGAAAATGAAAAAGTCAATGGAAATTTTCTATATCAGTGTAAACTGATGTCTGCGACTTCAGAAGAATTCCGGCTTAATTACCCAATGACAATAACAGAAACAGGAGAGGGATAAGAATGTTTCATTGACAATATGGCATATATAACATATACTAAAGGAGAAGAGAGAATGATATTTGAAGTAATTGCATATGAGGATGTTAACGGGAAAATACCTGTGCAGGATTTCCTAAAACAATTAACTCCCAAAATGAGAGCAAAGATGTATGGTATGTTGGAGATACTGCAGGAAAAAGGCAGTATGCTTAGAGAACCATACAGTAAATACATAGAAGATGGAATCTTTGAACTTAGATGTAAGTTTGGAAGTGATATTACCAGAGTTATGTACTTCTTCTATTATGACAGAAAAATAGTATTAACCAATGGATTTATCAAGAAAACGCAGAAGACACCTCAAGAAGAGATACAAATAGCCAAGAAGCGGAGAATAGATTTTATAGAAAGGATGGCAGAGAATGAAAACCTTAAATGAAATGCTTTCTGAGGAAATGAAGAATGACGAATTCCGAAAAGAGTATGAGGCAATTCAGCCGGAACTTGATGTGATCAGAGCTATGGTGGATGCAAGAAATTCAGTGAACATGACTCAAAAAGAATTGTCGGAACGCACAGGAATCAGCCAGGCGGATATTAGTAAGATTGAAAATGGAACAAGAAATCCTTCCTTAAATTTACTTAAGAGGCTGGCTGAGGGTATGGGGATGACGCTTAAGATAGAATTCGTGCCCAAATATAGCAAATAATTTCCCCTTGCATCTCCTCTGCAAATAGTATAAAATAAACCCAGTGTTGCAAACAAAATATTACAATAAAACGCACAATGGGGTGCATGCCGGGAGGCATGCGCCCTTTTTTACGTCATCAGTATTTTTTTAAACCGTGTGGGACAAAGTGCGATGCACCTGTGTCCCACCCCCCCTATGCTGCCGGATTAATATCCGCTGTCGGCATCTTCGTAGGTTCTGCGCTTTTTTCACCGGTTTCCGACGAAGTGGCTGAGGAACTATCAGTGGAAGCTTCCGGTGTAGCCTTAGGCTTTGCCTTTTCCAGGGATGCTTTCACAGCTTCCAATAGCACCAGCGAAGTATATCTGGTCTCGGCGGAATAGGTCACCTGGCTCGGATCCTGCATTTCACAGAGCTGGTCGTTTAGGGATTCCATGGTGGGCTCTAACAGTGGATACATGGTAGTAAGTGTTTCGCTCGGATCGGCGAGGCTTACGGATGTAATGGCGTGGTCATTTACGATGACTTCCACGTTTGCAGTCTCACTGCCGAGGATCAGCTCCGTGGTATAGATCCCGGGGATATATGTATTGTCAGTACCGACAGGCCCGGAAGCACTATCCAGAACAGCACCGGCATTGTCAACAGCACCGGTATCTGCACTAGCTCCCGTGGAGACATCCTCCGCCGCAGAGAACTGTGATGAACGTCCGAGATCCGCCACATTGTCCGGCATAGCGGTAGCAGCAGTACCGTCAGGGGAATCCGGTGTCCCGGAGGAGGTATCCGCACCTTTTCCCGGTAACAATAACATCAACAGTAATATGACGAACAACACCCCCAGCGCGGCGAAGATTCCGGTATAGAGCAGTTCTTTTCTGCGAAGTACGACGATCTTTGTATTTGCACTCATTCTTGGGTCTCCTTGGAATGATGGGATGATCTTTATAAATAGTATGCGCAGGGTCTCCCACGTAGTACCGCAAATGAGGAGAACTTCGCATTGACAAGACAAAACAGGCATTGCTATAGTTAGTGTAAGTATTTTTCACGGATGCGTCCGCCCCGTGGAAAAGGAGCAGACAGGCGGCGCAGAAACGAGGGTAACGATGAACAATTATACCAAGGAAGATATCATCCGTCTTGTGGAAGAAGAGGATGTGGAATTCATCCGTCTGCAGTTCACGGATCTGTTCGGCAATCTGAAAAATATTGCAGTGACAGCCAGCCAGTTAGACCGGGTGTTGAGCAATAAATGTATGTTTGACGGTTCGGCGATCGACGGATTTGCCAGGATCGAGGAATCCGACATGTATCTGTACCCGGATCTGTCCACGTTAGAGATCTTCCCCTGGAGACCCCAGCAGGGCAAGGTGGCACGTATGATCTGTGATGTCTATCGCCCCAACGGTCAGCCTTTTGAAGGTGATCCCCGGTATGTGCTGAAGCGTGCGGTGAAGCAGGCAGAAGAGATGGGATATACCTTTGAAGTGGGACCGGAGTGCGAATTTTTCTTATTCAATACGGATGAAAATACTATGCCGACTACCAACACCCATGAGCAGGCAGGTTATTTCGATATCGGACCGTTGGATTTCGGTGAGAATGCCCGCCGTGACATCGTCATGAATCTGGAGGATATGGGATTTGTCATCGAGGCATCCCATCATGAGATGGCTCCGGCGCAGCATGAGATCGACTTCAGATACGATGAGGCGTTACATACTGCGGACAATATCATGACCTTCAAGATGGCAGTGCGCACCATCGCAAGACGCCACGGTCTGCACGCTACGTTTATGCCGAAGCCTAAGTTCGGCGTCAACGGTTCCGGCATGCATATCAATATGTCCCTGCAAAAGGACGGGAAAAATATATTCCAGGATGTTTCCGACCCTAACGGTCTGAGTAAGGAAGCTTATTATTTCATTGGCGGTATTATGAAGCATATCAAAGGAATGGCAGCCATCACGAATCCGCTGGTAAATTCCTATAAGCGTCTGGTGCCCGGCTTTGAGGCACCGGTCTATATCGCATGGAGCACGACGAACCGCAGCCCCCTGATCCGTATTCCGGCCACTGCGGACGGAGAGGGTACCCGTATTGAGCTGCGCAGTCCCGATTCTGCAGCGAACCCTTATCTGACGCTGGCAGTCTGCTTAAGCGCCGGCTTACAGGGCATCCGGGAGAAGATCGATCCCCCTGCAAGTATCAATGCGAACATTTTTGCACTGACCGCCAAAGAGCGGAAGGAGCTGAACATCGACCAGCTGCCGGGCACTTTGCTGGAGGCAGTGGAAGAACTGGAGAAGGATACCTTTATCCAGGATGTTTTAGGCGAGCATATTGCCGGAAAATATATCGATGCCAAGCGCAAGGAATGGCATGAGTACCGCTCTCAGGTATCCGAATGGGAGATTCAGGAGTATCTGTATAAGTATTAAAAGAGTCCTTTCTTTTGTAGGATGATATAAAAAACACAGAAGAAAGGAGGTGGGCCGATGACGAACATTATTGTCGTACTGCCGAAGCTGGAGGAAGCCAAGGGCGTCAAGAATATTCTGGTACGCAGTGGCTTTCAGGTCACGGGTATCTGTACCACAGGTACCCAGGCCATCAGTCAGGCGGACGGTCTGAACGACGGTATCGTGATCTGCAGTTACAAGCTGGCAGACATGATATATACAGAACTGCAGGAAGATCTGCCGGAGGGCTTCGAGATGCTTTTGATGGCATCTCAGAATCTGATCAGCGAATGCTACGGCAACGGCATCGTATGTCTCTCCATGCCGTTAAAGGTTCAGGACCTGATCAATACCGTGAACCTGATGGTGGAAGGCGTGGAGCGCCGTAGAAGAAAACGGCGCATGCAGCCGAAGACCCGAAATGCGGCGGATGAAAAAGCGATCAAGGATGCCAAAGAGCTTTTGATGGCAAGAAATCATATGACGGAAGAAGAAGCCCACCGGTATCTTCAGAAGACCAGTATGGACAGTGGGACGAATCTGGTGGAGACGGCACAGATGGTGCTGTCCATGATGACAGAGTAAATAGAGCGGCACGGAAAGGGTGATAGTATTCCGGACGACACAGGCAATGAATGTGAAAGAGAACAACAGGAGGAACAGCAATACATGAAATTTACAAAAATGCAGGGCTGTGGCAATGATTATGTATATGTTAATGGCTTTACGGAGAAGCTTTCCCAGGAGGAAAAGCCCGAGATCGTAAGAAAGTTAAGTGACAGACATTTCGGCATCGGCGGCGATGGCGTGATCTTCATCAATCCGGCAGAGGAAGCGGATTTCGAGATGGAGATGTACAATGCGGACGGCAGCCGCTCGGAGATGTGCGGCAACGGTATCCGCTGCGTGGCAAAATACGTCTACGATAAGGGACTGACGGACCAGGAAGACATTACCATCGTCAGTGCCGGTAAAATAAAATACTTAAAGCTCACGGTGGAGGGCAGGACCGCCACGGACAGAGGGCAGGTAACTATGGTACAGGTGAACATGGGACAGCCGGTCCTGGCACCTGTGGAGGTGCCGGTGATAGCGAAAGCGACACAGCAGACCCCGGTGGGGCCTGCCGTAGTGGATGCACCGATCACGGTGGACGGTGAAGAATACCGTATGACCTGTGTCTCCATGGGCAATCCCCATGCCATTGTATTTATGAACGGGGTAAAGGATCTCGACATTGAGAAGATCGGTCCGAAGTTCGAGCACCATTCCTGTTTCCCCAACCGGACGAACACCGAATTCGTAGAGATCCTGGATCGGAAAAATGTATTCATGCGCGTCTGGGAGAGAGGCACCGGGGAGACCCTTGCCTGTGGTACCGGATGCTGCGCTACGGCGGTGGCGTGCGTGCTAAATGGTTTGACGGACGAGGAAATAACTGTTAAACTATTAGGCGGTGAACTGCACATCAAATGGGACCGTGTGGCGAATCTGGTCTATATGACCGGACCTGCGAAGATCGTATTTGAGGGTGAAGTTGACCCGTACTCCATCTGATAGAATAAACTCCTCCATAGAAACACGGCGTGACTGCTTGCAGGCAGAGACGTGTTTCTATGAGAGGAGTAAACGAACATAAGTAAGTAGGGCGATCAGCCCGGATTACGAATGGGCGTTGCAATTTCGGAAGCACATAGTGCGAAGAAATTGTTTATTACGACAGCAAGGTGACAGTAACATTGCACCAAGGATCATAGAGAGGAGAACGTACTATGTTTAAAGTAAACGACAACTATTTAAAACTTCCCGGAAGCTATTTATTTTCCACCATCGGTAAAAAGGTAAACGCGTATTCCGCAGCACACCCGGACAAAAAGATCATCCGTCTGGGAATCGGAGATGTGACACAGCCTTTGGCACCTGCTATCATTGATGCGCTGCACGGTGCGGTGGATGAGATGGGAAAAGCGGAGACTTTTCATGGTTACGCTCCTGACCTTGGCTATGAGTTCCTGCGCAATGCTATCGCAGAGAATGATTATAAGGCAAGAGGCTGTGATATTGCGTCGGACGAGATTTTTGTATCCGACGGAGCAAAATGCGACTGCGGCAATATTCAGGAGATCTTCAGCCTGGACAATAAGATCGCGGTATGTGATCCTGTTTACCCTGTATATGTGGATTCTAATGTCATGGCAGGCAGAACCGGCACTTACGATCCGAAGTCCGAGACCTGGAGTGATGTGATCTATATGCCCTGTCTGGCAGAGAATGGTTTCGCACCCGAGCTGCCGAAGGAGACCCCGGATCTGATCTATTTATGCTTCCCCAACAACCCTACCGGTGCCACCATTACCAAGGCACAGCTGCAGGAATGGGTGGACTATGCGAATAAGGTAGGCGCTGTCATCCTTTACGATGCAGCCTACGAAGCATATATTTTCGAGCCGGATGTGCCTCACAGTATCTATGAATGTGAAGGAGCCAGAACCTGTGCCATCGAGTTCCGTTCCTTCTCCAAAAATGCCGGCTTTACCGGAGTGCGTCTGGGCTTTACCGTGATCCCCAAGGATTTAAAGAGTGGGGATGTGAGCCTCCATGCACTGTGGGCGAGAAGACACGGCACCAAATACAACGGAGCACCCTATATCGTACAGCGTGCCGGTGAGGCAGTATACTCTGCAGCAGGTAAGGCACAGCTGAAGGAGCAGGTCGCTTATTACATGAACAACGCACACTATATCCTTGCGGGCTTAAAAGAAGCAGGATTTACCGTATCCGGCGGTGTGAACGCTCCCTATATCTGGCTGAAAGCGCCGAACGGCATGACCAGCTGGGAGTTCTTCGATTATCTGTTAGAGAATGTCAACGTGGTAGGTACTCCCGGATCCGGATTCGGACCAAGCGGTGAGCATTACTTCCGCCTGACGGCTTTCGGAAGTTACGAGAACACTGTCGAGGCAGTGAACCGTCTGAAGAGGATCCGGCTGTAGGAGAAAAATATGCAGGAAAAGCAGAAAAAAATAATTCGCCGGAGCAGTCTGGTACTGATCCTGTTTACGACAGTTATGATCTGGTATGCCAATTATCTGACGGATTTTATGATGGATGATGAATGGTATTCCACATTATTGTACGCGGATACTCCGATACAGAACATCCGTGACATTATCCATGCACAGATCTGGCACTATTTTAACTGGGGCGGAAGAAGCATGGCACATGGGCTGCTGCAGCTCATACTGTTGTGCGGGGAGCACTGGGCGGATATTTTTAATACCGGTATGACGCTGCTTCTTTCATGGCTGATCTGTGAGGTGTCCGGAAGACGCGGATTCCCGTACTTTTTTGCGGCAATGAGCATGTTACTGGGACTCAATGCCAACTGGAGAATGAGTATGGTCTGGGAGTCCGGGGCGGCGAATTATCTGTATATGGCAGGATTTTTGCTGGCATTTTTATATTGTTATCTGCGCTACGAAGATTGCGGGGAGAGGAATCTTGCGGGAATCACTCTGTGGATCCTGCCGTTAGGGCTGATCGCCGGATGGAGCAATGAAAATATGGGACCGGCGGTATGGATCCTGAGTCTCCTGGTGATGATCTTAAGACGTAAGGATCATAAAAGGATACCGTTATGGATGTATCTTGGGAATATCAGCTGTCTGGCGGGAAGCGTTCTGATGATCGTTGCACCGGGCAATTTTGTCCGCAGTGAGGAGACATCTGAGGATGCTCGCGGATTGTTATGGAATTTGTTCCTGCGCTTCTACAGTGAGGCGAAGGGAGCCTTTGAGTATCTGTTCCCTGCACTCCTGCTTACGGTGGTACTGCTTGTGATCTGCGCGGGAATTTTAAGAGAAAAAATCGGAAAAGAGAACCTGCTGTTGTTGGCAGGGGCATTGTTATCCTGGGGAGCCATGGTCCTGTCACCGCATTACCCTGACCGTGCAGCCTTCGGAACCATGGTATTACTCATCTGTGTGATCCTGTCCCTGACGGGCAAGGCGGTGGACAGACAGAAGGAAAATGCATGGATGTATTATGGCTGCGGAGTGTTAGTGTGGCTGAGGGGAATGTATTTTTTCATGGAATTTATAGGACTTATGAAGGGTTGGATCACGTAGAGAGGATCCGGGGACCTCACGGGCGGCAGAAGCCGTCTGTGTGGTCCTTTTTTACGCGAGCAACGAGCCAAAGTCCGTGCTTGCACGAGACCTTGGCGACTGCCGCGATAACTTGAGAAACTCGCGAAGCGTGTTTCTCATAGTTTTCTGGCATACCGGCTCCGGTACTGGCGCGGTGTCATGCCGGTCTTTTTACGGAAGATCTGCGAGAAATAAGACTGCGAAGAAAACCCGACACTGGTGGCTACCTGTGCTACCGACAGATTGGAGGATACCAGGAGCTCCTTGCAGGCTTCCAGCCTCCGGTCAGTCAGGTAATTGATCGGAGACTGCCCGACACATTCGGTAAAGGAGTGTGCCAGATAGAATTTGTTGATATGTGTGATCTCCGCCAGGGAATCTAAGGTAATGTTCTGCGAATAATTGGAGTCGATATAGCGCTTCGCCAGAGCACATTCCTTGGATAATTGGAAGGAGGAGTCGGAGATGACGGACAGGTTCTGCTTCCGGGAAATATATACCAGGAGCACCTGGAGCAGTCCGTGGCATACCTGTTCAAAGCCGGGGAGCTTGTCACGGAATTCCTGCATCATCAGCTGGGCAAAGTTGATGAACTGCTTTTTGTCGGCGCCGTAGCTGTAGAAGCTGTAACCCTTCGGGTTGTCCTGCCCTGCACCGGAAAAGGAAAAAGCGAGCCCTTCCACACCGAATACGATATATTCCATGGGATCGTTGGGAAGTG
>ULRL01017802.1_pt1 | contig 11081 bp, 9 predicted proteins | sample 1955391 | NCBI WGS metagenome assembly ULRL01 (sample SAMEA4835681, study PRJEB28245) | human gut metagenome | biome: gut microbiome; material: fecal sample | place: Denmark | collected 2008
AAGGAAATATGTGATAATTAACTTCCTAATTATCATACAAGATAATAATGAATATTTAAGACTCTGGAGTGAAGTTAATAAAAATGAAATTAATTTTTCGGAACAAAATAGCTGGAATTATGATTATAAATGGGCAAAGTTAAATAAAGGGGGAACGTTTAGAAAATGGTATGGGAACTTTGACTATGTAATAGAGTGGGAAAATGATGGAGCAAAAATAAAAAACAATGGGAAGTCTGTTGGCGCAAACAATAAATTGTTTTTGAAAAATATAATAGGATTTACAGATATTACAACATATAAACCGTCATTTAGAAGGTATGGAAAGGGATGGATTTTCGATGTGTCAGGACCTTCACTTATAAATGAAAATACAGGGTATAGTGATGAGTTTTTACTAGGTTTATTAAACAGTACCGTTGTTGATTTAGCAATGAGTGTACTTAGTCCGACAATGCATATGAATCAAACAGCATTAAGCAAAATATCATTTGATAAAATAGAAAATGTAAGTCAATTATCAAATGTAGAGGAAACGGTATTGTACTGCATTAATATTAGCAAAAAAGATTGGGATTCTTTTGAAAATTCATGGGATTTCAAACGGCACCCATTACTTTCCGTAATACCTCAAAATTCAGCATTATTTGATGATACTAATGATATTGATTTAGCCGAATGTTATACTTGCTGGGAGAATGAGTGCAATGAGCGGTTTAATCAACTTAAGGCAAACGAGGAAGAGCTAAACCGCATTTTCATAGATATTTACGGTTTACAGGATGAATTGACACCGAAAGTAGAGGACAAGGATGTGACTGTCCGTAAAGCAGACTTGCAGAGAGATATTAAGAGCTTGATTTCCTATGCGGTTGGCTGTATGTTTGGTCGTTATTCCTTGAATGAGGAAGGACTGGTGTATGCAGGCGGAGAATGGGACGATAGCAAGTACACCACATTCCTGCCGGATGAGGATAATATTATTCCTATCACAGACGAAGAATACTTAGAGGACGATATTGTATCACGCTTCTGCACATGGTTAAAGACGGCATTTGGTGCAAAGTCATTGGAAACAAATCTTGACTTCATTGCAAAGGCGCTTGGAAATAAGGGGGATACGAGCAGGGAGATTATCCGCAATTACTTCCTGAATGATTTCTTCAAAGACCATTGCAACACTTATTCTGTCACAGGTTCCGGCAAGCGTCCGATTTACTGGCTTTTTGACAGTGGTAAGCAGAATGGCTTCAAGGCGCTGGTATATCTGCACCGTTACAATGCGGATACAATCGGTAATGTTCGTGTAGACTATCTGTATCGAATGCAGCATGTATATGAATCGGAGATTGGACGTATGCAGGATATGATTGATAACAGCAAGGACAGCAGGGAAGTATCCCTTGCCACAAAGCGAAAGGAAAAATTACAGAAACAGCTTAAAGAGTGTCGGGAATATGATGAAAAAATCGGACATCTGGCACTGGCAAGAATAGAGCTTGATTTGGATGATGGTGTCAAGGTCAATTACCGTAAGGTACAGACTGCCGCAGACGGCAAGTTTTATGAGATATTGGCTGATTCAAAGAATATTATGGCAAAGGAAAAATAAGAGAGAGGTGAAACCATATGAATTTAGATGTGCAAAAAGCTGAAAAACTATATTATGAAATCGCTAAGGATTCATATGGTTTTTCATCGTCAGGTGACACATATTATCCACTTGTTGCCGCATTAGATAGACTTAAAGAATGTGCAAATATTCTCAATCATATCAAACTTGAAGGAAAGTATAATAATGACGCAACGGAATTTGTAATTTGGGTAAATTATGCAGATCTATTGATTCAATGCATTGAAAATGTTGCAAAAGCATTTGATTATATAGTTCAATATGGAAATACACTTCAAAAATATCACAGGATTAGCGGGAAAACAGATAAAGAATTTTTTAGATTTATACGAGCAATTGTATTACCGCATGCATTGAGCTTAGATAAACAAAAAGTATTCACGCAAGGGAAAAAGGCATTTTGCCCGTTTACAGTATGGGACGCAAAAGGAAGTGTCAGGATTGTTTATTATATAAATTCTCTGCATGATGATTTGCATCAGTATACGTTGCAATTATGTGATCTTCAAAAGTTTATAGTAGACATATATGATCAAATAGATGATCTATGCGTAAGCGTAAAAAATAAAAAGAAAAAATTGAATGAAAGAAGAAATGTAAATATAAAGAATGCAAAATATAATAAACAAGATTCTGTCTTGAATAAGAGCATTTTTTTGATTGATTTAACAAAAGAATATGGTGATTTAGACGATAAAAATGAAGTTTCATCAGATATTATGCATTTGCGTAGATGCGAGAAAATCTCCAAAATGAAATTTTATGGCGTTAATAAGAAACTATATGATAGATATATGCAGGCACTGAATATTGCGCTGGATGATTACTATGAAAATTTAACAAAAGAGAGAACTGATGAGATTTATTTGGATCTTGTTTTGCTTCCACTTTATTCGTATGATTCGTCATCTTCATTTTCATATTCATGTGCCTATGAAATAAATAAAATAGTCACAGAAATGGAAAATATGGATTCATATTTTGAAAAATACTATTTTGCAGAATTTTATGAGAATATAAAAGTAGAAATGGGCAATCTTGCATATTTTAAACGGAATATGGGTATGGAAAGATTCTGCATAATTGTTTTAATGTTACAGTTTTTTGATAAGTTAGAGCATAATAAAAAATATGTTGATCTTAACAAAGAAATATGTCAGATTTCGGATTAGGAGGTAGCAATATGGCAGAAGATACGCTGTTTTCCGGCGAATCAAAGAATGTTGAGTACAAAGTGACTGTACCAGAAAAAAGCGAAAAATACATGAAAACAGTGGTAGCTTTTGCCAATGGCAGAGGTGGCAGGATTGTTTTCGGAATAGATGATAAGACCTTGGAGATTGTGGGAATGGATGTAGATAACATCTATAAGACGATGGATGCCATTACCAATGCAATCTCTGATTCCTGTGAGCCAGCAATCAGACCGGATGTAGCAATGAAGACGGTCAAGGATAAGACTGTGATTGTGGTTGAGGTATTTCCGGGTGCGGAACGTCCGTATTATATCAAATCACAGGGCATGTTTGAGGGTACTTATGTGCGTGTAGCAGGCACAACCAGACATGTAGAAGATTACATGCTAAGAGAGCTGATGCTGGAAGGCAAGAACCGCTATTATGACAGCGAAATATGCCAGAATATGAAAATAACGGACAGTGAAATTGAGGAGCTTTGTAAGAGTATGAAAGAAACTGCCATAAGAAACACATGGCAGGACAGTGAAAAGGCAAAGGTTAAGGATGTTACCAAGAATGTGCTGATTTCATGGGGCATTCTGAAAGAAGAAGGCGGAGAAGTATATCCGACCAATGCGTATGCACTTCTGACCGGACGAATGTGGGGACAGCCTGTTATTCAGTGTGGCGTATTCAAGGGAACGAATCGTGCTCATTTTGTTGACCGTAGGGAATTTGAAGGCTCCATTCAGGAACAGATGGAGGCTGCATATCAGTATGTCCTTGAAAAAATCAACATGGGTATGACGATAAAGGGAATGTACAGACAGGATGTGTATGAACTGCCTACGGACAGTATCCGTGAGCTGATCGCAAATGCCGTGGCACACCGTAGCTACCTTGAACCGGGAAACATACAAGTGGCATTGTTTGATGATAGATTAGAGATTACTTCTCCGGGAATGCTTCTGAATAATGTTACGATTGCAAAAATGATGGAAGGATACTCAAGACCGAGAAATCCTGCAATCGCAAGAGCTTTTGCATACATGAAAATTATTGAAAAATGGGGAACCGGAATACCGAGGTTATTTGAAGCCTGTGAGGAGTACGGATTACCAAAGCCGGAGCTGATTGATTTTGATGGCGATTTCAGAGTAAATATGTACCGTAAGGTAAAAGGTGAGTTTGGTGTCAATGGTGTGACTACCCAAACTACCCAAACACACCAAACTACCCAAAGCAAGGAATCAACACTATCAGATGATGATAAAAAGATATTGGAATTAGTCCATAATTATCCGTCCATGTCTCAAAGAGAGTATGCAAATGAATTGGGATGGAATTTAGATCGTGTGAAGTATTATTTAAGAAAAATGAAAACACAAGAACTGATTAAGCGTGTGGGTAACAGCCACAGCGGTCATTGGGAAGTGTTGGCAGAGGTGAATCAATGGCAGAATTAAATCTAAAACAGATTGTAGATAAACTGAATACGGAATTTACCGGCGAACATCGAAAACTGGTATTCTGGTATGACGATGCGGCAGATTTTGCGGAGGATATTGACAGCATGGAACTGGAAAATGCCAAGGTCTACAAGCTGACGAAGGATAACCAGTTTTATACAAAATATTTCCTTGAAAAAGAGGATACAGCAACCAATTACCTGATTTATGCTCCGTTTCCAAAACCTCCGGTCACAGAAAATCATCTGGAGGACACTTGTGCTTATTCCAAGCGTTTTTATGCGGATAGGGCATCGCTTTTATCTGTGGATTTAGGTATTGACGAGAAATACAAGCCGGTGATTGAAAAGCACATCAAGTTCTTTGGTCACAAAGACCGATTGAAGCGTTTCTATGACCTTGAGATAGAGAATTTTAATGAAGAAAATATTCTGACAGGTATTATGAGTGCAGTATGCAGGACGAGAACCAATTCTTTTGATGAAGTGATACGTGTACTGATTACAGAGGACAGCCTGACAGACAATAAATATCTGGCAGAATTTGCAAAGTATGATATAGAGGGCGATTTCTGGAAGCTGTGTGAGCAGCAATTTGGCTTTTCTATGGACGCACCAAACTTGGAGAAACTGGTCATTGCCATGTTTGTGACCTATGCAGACCGCTATATAGATGCGGAAATGCCAAAAAGCTGGAAGAAATTTATTTCCTATAAATCCGGAAACATTATCGCATTTCTTGACAACCTCATGAACAATATTTTGTATCGTGAGAAATATGATGAGTTGTCGCAATATGTCGCAGAATGCTTGAATGCGTCGGAAGAATTGAGTAAGTATGAAGTAGAAACACTGGTAGACTGTGATTCTTTTGCTTGCGTAGATGTACTTCTGATACGCTGGATTGTCGGCAGGCTTCGTGCAGAGGACTGTCTGGCAAAACTGGACGGACACAGTATCTATGATTTGTGCGGTATCCGTGCCAAAATGCACTTTGGCAGTAAGTTTTCTTTTATTTATGAGATGCTGGATAGTGCATACTGGCTTGTAAACAATGCAAGATATGAAGCACCGAATGGATTTCAGAAGATTATTGATGCGTATGTGTCAAGGGATTGTCTGATAGACAACCATTACAGAGTGTTCTATCTGAATTACGATAAATTGGAGAATACATCAGAATTTGAGGAACTTCGTGACCTTGTAGAGAATATTTATACGAATGAATACCTCGGAAAACTGCTTCCAAAGTGGAATGAGGGACTGTTAGAGGAAGATGCATTGAAGCAGATACCGTTACAGCGTAATTTCTTCAGTAAATTTGTAAGGAATACAAATGTCAGAACGGTTGTCATCATATCTGATGCGATGCGATATGAGGTAGGCAGACAGCTATATGAAAGAATGATAGACAACCCGAAGTGTAGTGCCACATTGCAGCCTATGCTCAGTGTATTACCTTCTTACACAAGGCTTGGCATGGAAGCGTTGCTTCCACACAAGACACTGGAGCTGACTGATGATTTCAGAGAGGTAGTAGATGGCAAATATGCGATTGATCTGGCTACCAGACAGGCAGTATTGCAATCCTATGAACCAGAGAGCAAATGCGTACAGTTTGATGATATAAAGAACTTAAAAGGTCTGGAACTTCGTGATGTATTCACCGCACAGTCTGTCATTTATGTGTATCATGATCAGATTGATAATACTGGAGAACATGAAGAAGATGAAGTATTTACAGCCTGTGAGAAAGCGGTTGATGAGATTGCAAAGCTGATTCAGAAGATTTCTGGCAGTGCGAATACATACCGTTTTATCGTGACCGCAGACCATGGATTTATCTACAAGAGGGATAAAGTGACAGCCAGTGATAAGATTGGCGGTATGAGTGATGCAAGCCGACTTGTGAAAAGAAGATATATTGTATCGAAAGAGCCGATCAATGAACAGGGTGTCTGCAATATTGGTTTAGGATATATGCTCGGAAGTGATGATGATAAGATTATTTCTTATTCCTGCAGCACCAATGTTTTCTCTGTTCCGGGTGGAGCAGGACTGAACTATGTGCATGGCGGTTCTTCGCCACAGGAAATGCTTGTTCCGGTACTGGATATTAAGATGGACAAGGGTGCGGTAGAGACAAGACCTGCACAAATTATGCTTGTGAGCTTGGTTCAGAAGATTACCAATCTGATTACAAGCCTTGATTTCATCCAGTCTGATCCAGTCAGTGATGTGGTAAAGAAAGCCGATTATAAGCTGTACTTTATCTCGGATAACAATGAGAAGATTTCTAACGAGAATATCTACATTGCAGACAAGCGTGATGAAGATGTGCAGAAGCGTCTGTTCCGTATGCGCTTCACATTTAAGAACAAAAAATATGACAAGGACAGAAAGTATTATCTGGTTGCCTATGACGAGAGCAATGATGTAGAAGTATTCCGGCATGAGGTGATCATGGACTTGGCTTTCTCGGATAACTTTGGATTTGATTTATAAGATTATGTGGAAATGAGGTAGAGAACGATGCCTTTTGATATAGAAGCAGAGGATAGGCGGACAGTCATTAAACAGAAATTGCGTAAATATTTTGATGGAAAGATTGTCCGGAAAGATTTGACAAAGAAGATAAAAGAGGGCGCAAATGTGCCTGTATATGTATTGGAGTTTCTTCTGGGACAGTATTGCAGTTCGGATGATCCTGAGATTATCGAGCAGGGTGTAGAAAGCGTAAAGAAGATACTTGCAGATAATTTTGTACGTCCGGATGAAGCACAGAAGATACTTTCTCTGCTTAGACAGAAGGGAAGCCATACGGTCATTGATAAGATAACCGTATCCCTTAATATCAAGAGAGACAGATATGAAGCAGAGTTCTCTAACCTTGGCTTGAGTGGTGTGCCGATTGATGAAGAATACCCGACAAAATTCGATAGACTTTTGTGTGGTGGTATCTGGTGCATTATCCGTCTGGAATATGACAGTAATTCAGACTATGATAGTGGGATTGTATCAGCCGATGGAGATCATCTGCGTTCCAAAAAGAAAAATCAGAATGATACGCCAATCAAAATTATCAATTTGAACCCGATACAGATGCCCCATGTAGATATCAATGAACTGAAAGAGGGCAGAAAACAGTTCACCAAAGAGGAATGGATGGACGTACTGCTCCGTTCTATTGGAATGGAGCCGGATATGCTGGATACTCGTGAAAAGTGGCTGCTTCTTACCCGTATGCTTCCGCTTGTAGAGAACAACTTCAATCTCTGCGAATTAGGACCGAGGAGCACCGGAAAAAGCCATTTATACAAGGAAATCTCGCCTAATTCCATTCTGGTATCTGGGGGACAGACAACGGTTGCCAATCTTTTTTATAACATGGGGAGAAAGACAGTTGGACTTGTCGGATTGTGGGATTGTGTGGCATTTGATGAGGTTGCAGGTATCAATTTTAAGGACAAGGATGGCATCCAGATTATGAAGGATTACATGGCGTCCGGTTCGTTTGCTCGTGGCAAGGAGGAAAAGGCTGCATCTGCGTCTATGGTATTTGTCGGAAATATCAATCAAAGCGTGGATTCACTTCTGAAAACATCAAGTTTATTTGATCCATTTCCTGCTGAAATGGGAACGGATACTGCTTTTCTTGATCGTATTCATTGCTATCTGCCGGGATGGGAAGTACCAAAATTCAGACCGGAACATTTTACAGATGATTATGGTTTTATTACAGATTATCTGGCAGAGTTTATCCGTGAACTTCGTAAAGAGCAGTTTGGAGATGCCCTGGACAAATATTTCCGTCTTGGCAAGAATCTGAATCAGCGAGATACGATTGCAGTCCGTAAAATGGTAGGCGGATATATCAAACTGTTATATCCGGATGGAGAATATACAAAGGAAGAAATTGAAGAAATTTTACAGATTGCTCTTGAAATGCGTCGCAGGGTAAAGGAACAGCTCAAAAAGCTGGGCGGCATGGAGTTCTATGATGTAAATTTCTCTTACATAGATAACGAAACCTTCGAGGAACATTATGTATCGGTACCGGAGCAGAGTGGTGGCAAGCTCATTCCGGAAGGAATGTGCAATCCGGGACAGGTCTATACTGTTTCCAATGGAAAGTCTGGCATGATTGGTGTATTCCGACTGGAGTCACAGATGTTACAGGGCAGTGGTAAGTTTGAGAGAACTGGTATCGGAACTGACAGGGAAGCAAAGGAATCATCGAATACGGCATTTAGTTATCTGAAGGCGAACGGAAAACGCATCAGCGGTACGATCAGTACAGATAATAAAGATTACATCATCAATTATCAGGATTTACAGGGCATTGGCATGACCGGAAAGCTGGCATTACCGACACTGGTGGCATTATGCTCAATTGCCCTTGGAAAACCTGCTCTCAGCAGTCTTGTGGTACTTGGAGAAATCAGTATCAGCGGAACAATGATTAAGGTGGAAGAACTGGCAAACACTCTGCAGGTGTGCTTGGATAGTGGTGCAAAGAAAGTGCTGCTTCCTGCTACATCATTTGCAGATATGGCAACTGTACCACCGGAGCTTATGAGTTCATTTCAGATTATACCGTATTCCAGTGCGGAAGATGCGGTATTTAAGGCATTGGGAGTGGAATAGGACACTTCTGGTCACAGCGTCCAGAAGCCGAAAGGAATGAGAGGTAGGCTATATGGAAAAAGTGTACACGAAGGAAGAACATGATAAATGTAAGCGAGTAGCAGAAGCATTTCAAGAATTATATGCTATGTATGGAGATATGTGCGTTTTAGATGCAGGAGATTTTGGATTTGTACATCTGAAATGGTTTAGAGATGGTAATTTTGATGGAAATACTGTATATACAGACAGCAGAGAAATGTTTGATGATCTCTGGGAAATGTGGATGGACTATGTACTTTTGGCACCTGTGAAGGGAACAGATCGGGAAGAATTAGATTATGATGAACTGTACGCAGAGCTTCCAGAAGATAAAAAAGCAGAGTATGAGCAAAAAAGACAAGAATTATTAGAGTTGTCTGGATTGAGCGATTGATGTAGTGGTTACTTCTGGACGCTGTGACCGGAAGAGGATGTTAAATCAAATTGCGATGTTATTTTGTATTGTAGGTCTTTTATTGTTATATGGGATAATCAAGGCTATTTTCTGATTGATAAAATAGAAATGAATTTCCGGGAGGATGTAGTATGGTTGAAAAATTTATAGAATGGGCAGAAAACGCATTGCAGGATGCTGAATTATCAAATGTTGTGGCTCTTAATTTCAATTTGTATGAGGATCAAGATTCTTTTTGGGCAGTAGAGATAGTTGGAACATCTTCATTTGATGAGAATGATGCAGATTGGGCATGTGATGAGGTTTTTGTAACGAGAGACAATCCATTTACATGGGAAGAAGAAACAGATAGTGATGCCATACTGAAAGAAGTGACAGAATGGATCGGAGATTTGCTGGATGGAACTGTACTTATGGAGATGTTGGACAGACTTCAAGGCATTGGTGTTGGTTTTGTTGATGGGGATATAGAAATTGTATATAAGAAAGAGTAATTTTCACTTCTGGTCACAACGTCCAGAAGTGAATAAAGGATTGATATGATGGATCAGAGAGTGGATATTCCCTGTCAGGTATGGGTGCGGTAAGAGCAGAAAGATTCTGCGATGGGGCATTAAAGGAATTCGTTGAAAATGGTTCGATTACGAAGTGGCTTGAGAGATTGAAAGAGATAGATAAATGTAAACCGTTTGAGGAATGCATGAATCCGCCCGTATGATGAAAATACATATTCTACAATAGGGGAATAATAATACTCCCTTACCATGACTTATCTGGAGGACGGACGCTGCAGCTTCACCAATAACCTCAGCGAGAATGCCATCCGGCCGTTTACGTTGGGCCGCAAGAACTGGCTGTTCAGTGACTCTGTGGAAGGCGCACAGGCCAGTACCATTACATACACGATGGTGGAGATGGCGAAGGCACACAACTTAAATATCTACGGTTACCTCAGCTACATTTTGGAGCAAAGGCCGGATGAAAGCTGGAATGATGAGCAGCTTGCAGAACTGGCACCCTGGAGTGAAAAACTCCAAACTCTAAAAATATGAGAGTATATTTGTAGTAAAATACTCCAACTTAAAATGAGTTGGGGTAAATTTATAGCTACCGCTGGATTATTTGGCGCTTACATTGTAAAAGATACCATTCCGGATGAGAAAATAGAAATTCTTAGAGATAATTGTAATAATCTGCGTGATAGGGCAATGATTGATTTTCTGCTTTCAACAGGAATTAGAGTAGGCGAATTGGTAAGGCTGAACATTGATGATATAGATTTCTCTGAGCGGGAATGCGTGGTTTATGGCAAAGGAGACAAAGAGAGGAAAGCATATTTTGATGTTAAGACCAAAATTCATTTGTTGAATTATATTGAATCAAGGACAGATAATAATATAGCGTTATTTGTGTCGTTAAACAAACAACACAGTAGACTTACTGAAAGCGGTGTGGAGTTATGATTACGAGAAATGGGGAAGAAGTTAGGTGTAGAAAAGGTACACCCACATAAGTTCAGAAGGACTATGGCCACCAGAGCAATTGAGAAAGGTATGCCGATTGAACAGGTACAGAAAATTCTGGGACATGAGCAAATAGATACAACGCTCAGATATGCAATGGTTAATCAAAACAATGTGAAGCTATCGCATCGAAAATATATTTCATAGATTGACTTGTAACGCAAAAGACGTTACAATAAAAGAAAGATGGAGGTGT
>ULRL01027985.1_pt1 | contig 11076 bp, 10 predicted proteins | sample 1955391 | NCBI WGS metagenome assembly ULRL01 (sample SAMEA4835681, study PRJEB28245) | human gut metagenome | biome: gut microbiome; material: fecal sample | place: Denmark | collected 2008
CCGTAGGTCAGGCCGATGGTGGTGCCGGCAAAGAAGGCATCGCCTGCACCGGTGGTGTCGATCACATCCACCTTCTTGGCAGGCACCACGCCGCACTCGCCGTTGGCGCGGGCATATACGGCACCCTGACCGCCCATGGTGATCACCATACTGGGAATGTTGGCGCTGTGCACATTGGCGGCCAGAACTCTGCACATCTCGTCCGGGGCCAGATGGCCGTAATCATCGGAGAACAGCAGCCCGGCTTCCTGCTGGTTGCACACAAAGCAATCGATCTGCTGCAGGAAATCCCGGCGCTCCATGGCAATACTCATGTTGGAAATGGCCGCAAAAACCTTTTTGTTGTACTTTTTGGCGTAGTGCAGCACCTGTTTTACAGTATCTTTTTCCAGATCCAGCTCCAGCGCAATGGCATCGCAGTCGGCAAAGATCTCGTCGCCCTTTTCCTTTAAAAGGCCGGTGAGGGGAGTGGTGTCCGGCCGCTTGGAAATGGCTGCATGCACATCGCCGTCGTTGTCAAAGATGGCCAGCCAGGTGCCCATGCCGTCCGGCACGCGCTGGATGTACTTGGTGTTCACCTTGTGGTTCTCCAGCTTGTTGATCACATCCTGCCCCATGCCGGTGTCGTCCACCAGACTGACAAAGGTAGGGCGCAGCTCTACATTGGCGATATCCTCCACCACGTTGCGGCTCACTCCGCCGTGTACCTGCTCAATGCGGCCGGCATTGCGCCCGCCCGGAATATAGGCGGAAAGGGGATAGCCTTTGATATCCACAAAAACAGCACCGAGCACAACGATTCCCATAGCAAAAAACCTTTCTGAACAAGAAATATTTACGTCTATTATACCGTATTCTGACACAATGCGCCATCCCTTTTGCGCAAAAACTCCGCAAAGGTCAGGCAAGGGCTGTCTGCGCTGTGCGCACCAGATATTCCATGGCCTGCATCGGGTACTGTCCGGCAGCAGTCTCACCGGTCAGCATCACGCTGGCCGCGCCGTCCAGCACGGCGTTGTAAATGTCACTCACCTCGGCACGGGTGGGCACCGCGCGGGTGCACATGCTGTCCAGCATCTGGGTCACTACCATAAAGGGCACGCCTGCAGCCCGGCAGGCGGCGGAAAGCTGCTTCTGGCAGCGGGGCAGCTCCCACAGCGGCATGGCATTGCCAAGGTCTCCGCGGGCAATCACCACCTCATCCACAAGGTGGATGAATTCCGGCAGGGCACGCACACCGGTCATGTTTTCAATTTTGGCAAAGATACGGATATCCGCAGCCCCGGCTTCTTCCAGCGCATGGCGCAGGGCCAGAATATCTGCTTTGCCGCGCACAAAAGGCAGCATCACACCGGTAACACCGCACTGCTTTGCAATTTTCAGGTTCTGCAGGTCTTCCTCCGTCAGGGTAGGCGAGGGCACCGCAAGGCCCGGTGCAGCAATGCTTTTGCGGCTCTGCAGGGTGCCGCCGCGCACCACGGTGCACACAAGGGCTTCCGGCAATGCCTGTGTGACCTGCACCAGAAGCTTGCCGTCGTCCAGCAGAAGCTGCTGTCCGGGCGCAGCCGCCTGTATCAGAGCTGCCGGGCAAGGTACGCCGTCTGCGCCAAGGCGTACAGAGCTGCCCTCAACCAGAGCAACAGGCTCTGCCAGCGTGCCGATGCGCAGTTCCGGCCCCTGCAGGTCGATCAGCAGCTGACGGATGCCGGCTGCGCGGATCATGGCCAGCCAGTCGGTGTGCGCCGCCAGCGGCCCGTGGGAAAGATTCATGCGGATGCCGGTCATGCCGGCTTCCACCATGTGCTGCAAGATCGCCGGCTGTGCGCAGGCCGGGCCGATGGTACCATAAAAATCCAAGGTTCATTCCCTCGATTCATTTTTTTTTCTAATGTATATTGTAACATGAACTGTCCGGGTTGAAAAGAGCCGGACGCGGGCAGAATAAGGGGATTGAAAAAATGTGGTAGCAGCCTGCGCAGGGAAATTGCGAAAAATCAAAGACCCGGAACCTTTTTAGAGCCGTTTTGGCCCTGAAAAAGTTCCGGGTTTTGTACAATGTTTTTGGAGAGCTGTCTTGCAACAGCCTCTTTTTGTTGTGGGCAATCAGCCCTCCGATGCAAAAAATTCTTTGGTCAGCCTGACCACCGTGCCGGAAAGCAGCAGCAACGCGAGCAGGTTCGGAATGCTCATCAGGCCGTTGAAGGTATCGGCAATGCTCCACAGCAGGCCCAGATCCATCGTTGCGCCCAGAATGGACACAAAGGAGTAGACCAGAAAGAAGGGCTTTGCCACCTTATCGCTGCGGCACAGGAACACCAGGAACCGGGAACCATACAGGCCCCAGCCGATGATGGTGGAAAAAGCAAAGCAGCACAGGGCCACGGCGGTAAAGATGGAAGCCCAGCCGCCGTAGGTGGTGGTAAAGCCGCTGATGGTCAGCTCTGCACCGGCGGCGGTGCCGTAGTTCACGGTGGTGCCGCTGCACAGAATGACCATGGCAGTCAGGGTGCAGATGACGATGGTATCGGCAAACACTTCAAAGATGCCGAACATGCCTTGCTTGACCGGCTTTTTGGTGTCGGCGCAGGCGTGGGCAATGGAGCCGGTGCCAAGGCCGGCCTCGTTGGAGAAAATGCCGCGGGACACACCCTTCTGCATACTGACGAACAGGCTGCCGATGGTGCCGCCGGTGAACGCTGCCGGGTTGAACGCACCCGCAATGATGGACTCGAACACATAGGGCAGGCGCTCAAAGTTCAGCACCATAACGCCCACGGACAGCACGATGTAGAACAGAGCCATAAAGGGCACCAGCTTTTCGCTCACGCTGCCAATGCGCTTGATGCCGCCCAGCAGCACCATGGCCACCAGCATGGCCACTGCGATGCCAACCACGAGGTTCAGGGTAGAAAGCGCACCGCCGCCCACCACGCCGTACTCCAGCAGAGCGGTATCGATAGCGGCAACGATAGTATTTACCTGTGTGGCATTGCCGGTGCCAAACACGGTCAGCACGCCAAACAGGGAATACAGCACAGCAAGAAACTGCCAATGCTTGCTCAGGCCGTTTTTAATGTAGTACATGGGGCCGCCTACCCATTCGCCCGCCTCGCTGCGCTCACGGTAGTGCACCGCCAGCGTGACCTCGGCAAACTTGGTGCACATGCCCAGCAGGGCAGAACACCACATCCAGAACACGGCACCCGGTCCGCCAATGGCGATCGCGCCTGCCACACCGGCAATGTTGCCGGTGCCCACGGTGCCGGCCAGCGCGGTGCACACCGCCTGAAAGGGGGTCATGGCGCCATCGGAAGCGTCTTTTTTGCGGAACATGCGTCCGATGGTGATCTTGATGGCGTAGGGAAATTTGCGGATCTGCAAAAAGCCCGTGCGAACGCTCAGGAGCAGGCCTACGCCGATGATGCACACCATGGCGGGCACGCCCCAGATGAATTGGTTGACCGCCTGATTGACGGCCGTGATCGTCTCGATCATATTTTTCCCACATCCTCTGTTAAATTGCGCTTTTCCAGCCGAAATGCCGGAAAACAAACACCTTATTTTACCGCAGTTTTTGCGTACTGTCAAATAAAATGCACAAAAAAGAGGGAGGATTTTTGGCAAACTCTCCCTCAACTGCTTGAAACTATTTTATTTTACTTGTCCTTCGCCGTCCAGCGCTTTCAAGAAGGCTCAGCACTTTCCAACTGCCTTGCGGTACACCGGGTAAGCCACGATGGCGGACAGCACTTCGGTGATCCAGAATGCATGCCACACGCCGTTGGCACCAAGGAAATGGCACAGCACAGCGGCCAGCGGCATGATGAATACGATGTAGCGGCACAGCGAGATGACCAGCGATTCTGCGCCCTTGCCAAGGCCTTCCAGTGCACCGGAAGAGGTGGTGGATACGGCAGAAACCACAAAGCCCAGACAGATGATGCGCAGGGCAGTCTGGCCGATGGCGACGGTTTCGGGGTTGGAGGTGAACAGCTGCATCAGCGGGCGGGAAGCGAACAGACAGATGACCGTGCCTGCAGCCATGATGGCAGCACTCATGATGAGGGTGAGTTCGTAGAGCTTTTTCACGCGGGCGTGCTGCTTGGCACCGTAATTGTAGCCAATGAGCGGGCGCATACCCTGTACGATGCCGTTGGCGGGCAGATACAGGAAGGTCTGCAGCTTGTAGTAAATGCCCAGCACCACCACGTAGCTCTGGGAAAAGCCCGCCAGCAGGCCGTTCAGGAAGGTGACCAGCAGAGAGGGCAGGGCCAGATTGAGGATGGCCGGCACGCCGATGGCATACAGTTTGCCGTCCAGTGCGGCATCCGGGCGCAGGCAGCTGCGGCGCAGTCGGATAGGCAGCTCAGTACGGACGTAAACGAAGAGGTAAACGCACAGGCTCAGTAGCTGGCCGATGCCGGTGGCAAGGGCCGCACCCGCAATGCCCATGGCAGGCACCGGGCCAAGGCCGAAGATCAGGATGGGGTCCAGAAGGATGTTGCACACACAGCCAAAGATCAGCGCCGCCATAGTCACCTTCATGCGGCCCACGGCCTGAAACATCTTTTCAAAGGCCAGTGCCGCCATGTTGATGGTGGCAAACAGGAATACGATGGTGGAGTAGGTGATGCCGGATGCGATCAGGCCTGCGTCGCTGGTGAACCGGCGCAAAAAGCCCGGCATGATGACAATGCTGACAATGGTGATGAGAATGCCGTGCATCAGGCTCAGCGCCATACCGTGGGTGGCGGCAGTCTCGGCCTTTTTGTGGTCGCCCGCGCCAAGGTACAGTGCGATCATGGCATTGATGCCGATACCGAAGCCGATGGCGATGGCGTTGGCAAAATTCTGGATCGGGAACACCAGCGACAACGCAGTCATGGCGTCTTCGCTGATGCGGGCCACGAACAGGCTGTCCACGATGTTGTACAGACTGTTCACCAGCATGGAAATAACATTGGGCAGCGCCATGGATACCAACAGCGGCAGCACCGGTTTTTCTTTCATAAAGGTCTCGTTCATAGTGTTTGCATTGCTCCTGTAGAGAAAAGGAATGAATTACTGCAGCCGCGGAATCGTCAGGGCGAGACTGCTCGAAGATAAAAGCAGACGCAAAAAAGCCACACAATGGCTTTTTTGAAGTCATTGTGTGGCGAAAAGTAGCATACTGCTGTAAAAATCCACACGAATTTTATTAACTGTAGGATAACACGGCTTCCGGCAGATGTCAAGAGGTCAAACAGATAAAGTATGACTTTTATAGACTTGACCATTTTTCACCGGGAGGCTAAAATAAAAATAGATACTTTATAAAATAAGGAGAATCCTGCCATGAAATGGATGATCGCATCCGACCTGCACGGGTCGGCGTTTTATTGCAAAAAAATGATCAAAGCGTTTGAGCGGGAGAGAGCAGATCGGCTGCTTTTGCTGGGGGATCTTTTGTATCACGGCCCCCGCAACGACCTGCCGGAGGGTTATGCCCCGAAGGAGGTCATCCCGCTCCTGAACGGGCTGAAGCCGGCGCTTTTGTGCGTGCGGGGCAACTGTGACGCTGAGGTGGATCAGATGGTGCTGGATTTTCCCATTCTGGCCGACTATGCGGTGCTGCCGGTGGGCAGGCGGCTCGTTTACGCTACCCACGGTCATGTGCACAACCTGAAAAACCTGCCGCCGCTGGCTCCGGGGGATGTCCTGCTGCATGGCCACACCCACATTCCGGCGTGGACAGAGTTCGGCGAAGGCAATCTCTACCTGAACCCCGGTTCTGTGAGCATCCCGAAGGAGGGGAGTGCACATAGCTATATGACACTGGAAGGGGAGACTTTCCTTTGGAAAACGCTGGAAGGCGAAGTGTACCGGGAGCTGGAGCTGTGATGGGGGCAATGGAGCTGGAAGAGAAAACGGTTCAGATCCGGGATGATTTCGACCCGGACAAAATTCTGGAAAGCGGCCAGTGCTTTCGCCCCCGGAAGCAGGCGGAGGGCTGGTATCGGTTTGTTTCCGGGAGACAGCTGCTTTACCTCAGACCACTGCGCAGCGGAACCTACACGGTGCGGTGTGAGCCGGGCGCATGGGAAACCTTCTGGCACGGTTACTTCGACCTTGACCGCAGCTATGCCGCCCTGCGCGGAAAGCTGGACAGCCGGGACGACTTTCTGCAGCGTGCCATGGAATATGGCCGGGGCATCCGGGTGCTGCGTCAGGATGAGTGGGAGATGCTGGTCAGCTTCATCATCTCGCAGCGAAAGAGCATCCCGGCTATCCGCAGGGCGGTAGAGCTGCTTTCGGAGCGGTTTGGCGAGCGGCTGGGCAGCGATAGCGAAGGGCCGGTGTATGCGTTCCCGACAGCAGAAGCGCTCTGCTGTGCCGGGGAGCAGGCGCTGCAGGAGTGCGGTCTTGGCTACCGCACCCGCTACGTGCTGCATGCGGCGCAGCAGGCGGCAGAGGGCACACTGGACCTGAAGAAGCTGGCTTCCCTGCCCGATGAAACACTTTTTGCCCGTTTGATGGAACTGGACGGTGTGGGCAAAAAGGTGGCAAACTGCGTGTGTCTGTTCGGCTATGGCCGTGTGGGCCGTGTTCCGGTGGATGTCTGGATCGAACGGCTCATCCGGGACGAGTTTGCCGGGCAGGACCCGTTCCCGCAGTTCGGGCTGGAAGCAGGCATCGTGCAGCAGTACCTGTTCTTTTATAAAAGAAGCGTGGGATAAGAACCGCGGAGCCGCAGGCAGGAGCGTAGGATCATCCGCTAAGCAAAAAAGGCAACGGCTTCCTCTGTTTGAGGAAAACCGCTGCCTTTTGATCATTTTACTGCCTGCTTTAACCGTTCCAGATCTTCTGCATCCGGGTGAGAAAGGGCGTTGTCAAAATTCTCGATCAGTGCATCCAGATTGGGCAGATGGATCGGCTGCTTTTTCATGCCCTCATACCGCTGGCGTACCGAAAGCGGCATCTTGCCCTGACACATATAACGGCCGAAGACTGTGTTGCTCCTGTCCAGTGAACGCTCCACCTTTTTCAGGATCTTGTTGAAATACTCCTCACTGCCGCCAAAGCCGGCGGTGCCAAAAAGGAAGATATTTTTGCCGTGCAGCTGCTTCAAAAAGTCCAAAGTGCTTTCGTCAGCGTTTCCCTTGTCTGTCCAGAAGCCCACATAGAGGTCGTCCGCTTCCATGGCAGCAGGGTCCGGGGTGCCAAAATAGCAGCAGTTTTCCTGTGGCAGACAGGCGTGCAGCGTGTCTGCCAATAATTTTGTGTTGCCTGTTTTACTGCTGAATACGATCGCGTAGCTCATAGTTTCTCCTTTGGTCGGTAACAACAAAAAACACCACACGTTTCCGTGCGGTGCTTTTCCTTCTGGTGGAGAATACCGGGATCGAACCGGTGACCTCTTGCATGCCATGCAAGCGCTCTCCCAGCTGAGCTAATCCCCCAGATGTTTGTGCCGTGCCTGACGACAGGAGTAATTATACCAGCGCTTTGCCGGATTGTCAACAGCTTTTTTGGGATTTTCTGCAAAAAAATTCCCGCCGGGGAAATGCCCTTCCCGGCGGGAAAAATGACTGCGAAAAAACTTACGCTCTTGCGTTCTGCGGGTCGAAGATCTGCGGTGCGACACGGATCAGAATCACCACAAGGACCGTGGTCAGAATGGCTTCGGGCAGCATGTAGGTGGCGTTGTACACGGCACTGTACAGCCAGCACAGACCGTCCACGCTCATGTTGGAGATGCCGGGAAAGCCGATCTCGGTCATCCAGCTGAAAGCGTAGTCGTAGTCCTTCCAGACGATGTAACCGGACAGAAAGCTGCACAAAAAGCGCAGCAGGCACACCACAAAGGCGCTGACACCGACACCCACGGTGCGGCTGCGGAAAGGCTTTGCGATCAGGCAGGCAAAGCCCAGCACCGTGAAGGCCAGAAGGTAGTCCAGCAGCACGCAGCCCACCTGTGCCGTGAGGGTCTGGCAGTATGCCAGATTGCCAAGGCCCTGCACAAGCTGGATCAGGCTGTTGACGAAAGCGGTCATGATGCCCCACTTTGCGCCGTGGCGGTAGCTCATTACCAGAATGGGCACCATGCTGAACAGGGTGATGGAACCGCCGTGGGGCATGAGCGGGATCTGGATCATGCTCAAAACGGTGGACAGAGCGATCATCAGCGCACCCTCCACCAGAATGCGGGTTTTGGAATAGGTTTTGGTCATAGAGATTCCTCTTCTCAGAACGATAGTACACAAAAACAAAATGCGCCCGCTTTCCAGCAGGCGCACGGGGTTTGTGAAAGAACGGACAGTTCTGCAAACTCCCACGCCGGCATTGTCCGGTCAGGTAAAAGGGTACTCCGCAAAACGCGGATCTCAGCCTTTCGGCACCCCTGTTTTTATGTCCATGCAAAAGTATAGCGCGTCCGGCGCAAAAGTCAAGCCCCGGCGGAACATATCTGCCCCGGCCTGTGCATAGGCTGTACCATAAGTTCACAATGGGAGGAGTCTGGATATGAAGGGAGACCCCGAACAGAGGGCGGTACAGCTGGGCGAATATATCGCGGCCAACCGGGCCACAGTGCGTGCGGCGGCAGCGGTGTTCGGGTGCAGCAAGTCCACCGTGCACAAGGATGTTGCGGTGCGGCTGCGGATGCTGCAGCCGGAGCTGTTCCGGCAGGTGCGTGCGGTTCTGGCCTGCAATAAGGCAGAGCGGCATCTGCGCGGCGGTGCGGCCACCCGGCGCAAATACAGCCGCAGATAAAAGACGGCACACTTCCGAACAAAACGGAAGCTGTGCCGCCTTTTTTAGCTTCAGTCCCGGGTGCGGAACTGGCTCAGTGCGCCTTTTTCCAACCGGCTGACCTGTGCTTGACTGATGCCGATCTCCCGCGCCACCTCCATCTGGGTCTTGCCCTGCAGGTAGCGCAGCTCCATGATCCGCTTTTCCCGCGGGGTCAGCCCGGCCACGGTCTGCCGGAACTGCAGCCCGCTGATCCAGCTGTCCTCGCCGTCCGGGTCCCGCACCTGATCGATCACATACATCGCATCGCCGCCATCGGTGTACACCGGCTCTTCCAGACTGATCGGCTCCACCACCGATTCCAGCGCGGCGGTCACTTCGCGCCGGGCAAGGCCCGCCGCCTGAGCGATCTCGTCCATGGTCGGCTCGCGGCCAAGCTGCTTTTCCAGCGTCTCGCGGCTCTGCATGGCCCGGTAGGCGGTATCCCGCAGGCTGCGGCTCACCCGCAGGGCGTTGTTGTCCCGCAGAAAACGCCGGATCTCGCCAATGATCATGGGCACGCCGTAGGTGGAGAAGCGCACCGGCTGGGCGGGGTCAAAATGATCGATGGCCTTGATCAGCCCGATGCACCCCACCTGAAACAGGTCGTCCAGATTTTCGCCGCGCTGGGCGAACCGCTGCACCACGCTGAGCACCAGCCGCAGGTTGCCTTCCACCATTTGTTCCCGGGCTGCTGCATCACCGGCGTGGGCGCGGGCCAGCAGTTCCCGCTTTTCGGCTTCGGTCAGCACAGGCAGCTTTGCAGTGTTCATGCCGCACAGCTCCACTTTGTTGTACATCCAAACGCCCCCGGTCTGTTTTGATCTTCACCGGGAGTATGGCCCTGCGGGCAAAGCACTATGCACGGGAAAAACTGGGAGCCGTTATTCGTTTTCCAATTGTACTTTTAAGGTATGGATGATTCGTTTTTCCAGCCGGGAAATGTAGCTTTGGCTGATGCCCAGTGCGTCGGCGGCCTCCTTCTGGGTGCGCTCAATGCCGTCCGCCAGACCAAAGCGCAGCTCCATGATCTGCCGTTCCCGCGGGGACAGGCTGTCCACGGCCCGGCGAAGCACAGCGCGCTCCGCATCCTGCTCCAGCCGCTGGCTGATCTGGTTCTCATCACTGCCCAGAATATCAGAAAGCAGCAGCTCGTTGCCGTCGCCATCCACGTTCAGCGGTTCGTCGATGCTGGCTTCCTGACGGCGGTTGGAGCTTTTGCGTAAGTACATCAGAATTTCATTGCCGATGCAGCGGCTGGCGTAGGTGGCCAGCATGATGCTGCGCTCCGGCGTGAAGGTGTTCACCGCCTTGATCAGCCCGATGGTGCCAATGCTGATCATGTCCTCGGCAGGCACACCGCTGCTTTCGTACTTTTTGGCAAGGTACACCACCAGCCGCAGGTTGTGGGTGATCAGGTCGTCCCGGGCAGCGGCATCGCCTGCAGCCATACGGGAGAGCAGGACTTTTTCCTGTTCCGGGGTCAGGGGCGGGGGCAGGCTGGGCGCGCCCGCCAGAAAATGTGCGCCGCCGCAATAGCCCAGCCGTGCAAGGAGCCAACGCCAGAACCGGTGCAGAACATGAAACATGAATACCCCTCCTGTACATCTATAGATATCGATCACATCAAACGCTTCTCAGCGGATGCCCAGCTGTACGGCCAGTTCGCTGCCCAGCAGAGCTGTCCATGGCTGCTGCGCTTCCGGGCGGCAGAATGCGGCCAGAATGCCCGCTGCACTGCCTTTGCTGGTGCGCAGGGCCTTGGCCGGAACGGCAGGCAGCACGCAGTGCCCGGCAATGGTGGTGCAGGGCACCAGCCGCACCCGCAGCTCCGGCGGCGGTGCCGTGCCGCAGGCAAAATAACGGTCCAGAAATGTGCGCAGCTCCTGCGGCAGGGCGCTGCGCACGGCGGGATAATAGACCAGAACCACTGCCTGCCCGGTCAGCGGGTCCTGCACTGAGAAGCCGGTGTCGCAGAAAGCCTGTACGGAGAGGGCTGCACCTTCCAGCTCCAGCACAGCGGCAAAGCAGCGGGTGCCTGCACGGCCAAAGCAGAACAGTACGCCGCGCAGCACGGCAAGCACTGCACCGCAGCACAGCAGCAGCCGACCCGGAGACAGCGGCAGATAGACGCAGAGATTTGCGCTTTGCACTCCGGGCAGCAGTACGGCTCCGCACAGCAGCAGGTTCAGCAGCAGATACCACACACACAGCTGCACAAAATTGCGCAGGCCCGGCACGCCGTAAGCCGCAGCTACAGCAGCACAGCAGGTGAACACCTTATAAAGGAAAGCTGCAGGCTCGGGC
>ULRL01031574.1_pt1 | contig 11017 bp, 8 predicted proteins | sample 1955391 | NCBI WGS metagenome assembly ULRL01 (sample SAMEA4835681, study PRJEB28245) | human gut metagenome | biome: gut microbiome; material: fecal sample | place: Denmark | collected 2008
TGAGTCGGGAGTTCCCCCGAACCCCCGCAGGGGTGAACAGCAGCGCTGTAGGGGCGGCATATATGCCGCCCGCAACCTACCGCGGCAACCCGTCAACGGGAAAAGGAGAGGGGGGCCGCCCTCCCTCGCCCCTCTCGTCCGCGACCCGTTTACGCCACCCTGTAGGGGCCGGGCATGCCCGGCCCGCAGCCTTGCCATTGTATCCCCTCTATCTTTTGTATCGTAGGGAGGGGTCTTGACCGCTTGACGGCGCACAACGAGCGCCGTCAGCCAGCAAAGCTGGCCCGCTCATGCGGTTGTTTGCCCTGCAGGGGCAAACATTGTTCGCTCCCCGATTTCGCTCCGCTCAACCGTGGGCCCACGCTCACAACCCCGCACCTCCACGGGGGGGGCGGGGACGCCGCCCCCTACAACACAATCCGCAGGGCTTCTCATTACCGCAAACGTCCGCGGCGGCCTGGGGGCAGGCCGCCCTACATCCCACTTTACCACATTCCGTGGGGCGGGCCTTCGCCCGCAACTCATTCACGCCACCCCGTAGGGGCCGGGCATGCCCGGCCCGCAGGCTTGCCGTTGCATCCCCCTTATCTTTTGCATCGTAGGGAGGGGGCTTGACCCCTCCGGGGGCGTCGGGGACGCCGCCCCCTACATCCTTGGCCGCGAACTTTCCGCCAACCGTAGGGGGATTCATCTCTCCCGTTTCCTCGCCCTCGTTTCCTTAACTTTCTTCTTTACATTCCCCGCAAAATACGCTACAATATAAATGTATATTTATAAAAACAAAGAGAAGGAGAGATCGCTTTGTTTACTATCATCAAACGGCGGGAGCTGAACCCCACCGTAACCGAACTTTGCATCCATGCGCCGCTCATTGCCAAGAAGGCAAAGGCCGGCCAGTTTATCATTGTCCGCGCAAAGGAGGACTCCGAGCGCATCCCCCTGACCATCGCCGGGTTTGACCGCGAAGCTGGCACCGTTTCCATCATTTTCCAGGTTGTCGGTGCGGGCACTATGCAGCTCAACTCCCTCAAAGAAGGCGAGGCCGTGCACGACTTCGTCGGCCCCCTGGGCAAGGCCACCGAGATCGAGGGCCTGAAAAACGTCTGCGTCGTCGGCGGCGGCGTGGGCTGCGCCATTGCGCTGCCCATTGCCCAGGCACTGCACGAGCAGGGCACCAAGGTCACCGGCATTGTCGGTTTCCGCAACAAGGATCTGGTCATTCTGGAGGACGAGTTCCGCGCCTGCTGCGATGAGTTTATCATTATGACCGACGACGGCTCCTACGGCGAGAAGGGCGTTGTCACCGCCCCGCTGGAGCAGCGCATTGTGGACGGTGCGAACTTTGATGAGGTCATCACGATTGGACCGCTCATTATGATGAAATTTGTCGTCAAGACGACGAAGCCCCACAATGTCAAAACCGTTGTGTCGATGAACCCCATCATGGTCGACGGCACCGGTATGTGCGGCGGCTGCCGCCTGACCGTCGGCGGGCAGACCAAGTTCGCCTGCGTGGACGGTCCCGATTTTGACGGCTTTGAGGTCGATTTTGACGAGGCTATGCACCGCGGCACGATGTACAAGCCCTTTGAGGCACACGCCCGCGAGGCCGAATGCAATTTGCTGAAGCAGGAGGTGCAGTAATTATGCCGAACATGGACCCGAAAAAGTGCCCCATGCCCAGCCAGGAGCCGAACGTCCGCAACAAAAACTTTAAAGAGGTCGCCCTCGGCTACACCGAGGAGATGGCCGTGAACGAGGCCAAGCGCTGCCTGCAGTGCAAGAACCACCCCTGCCGCAGCGGCTGCCCCGTTGAAATCGATATTCCCGGCTTCATCAAGCATGTCGCCGAGGGCGACTTTGAGGCCGCCTACAACGTGATTGCCCAGTCCAGTGCGCTGCCCGCTGTCTGCGGACGTGTCTGCCCGCAGGAGCACCAGTGCGAGGGCAAATGCGTGCGCGGCATCAAGGGCGAGGCCGTCGGCATTGGCCGTCTCGAGCGCTTTGTCGCCGACTGGTACCGCAACAACGTACATACCAAGCCCACCGCTCCCGCGCCCAACGGCCACAAGGTCGCTGTCATCGGCGCAGGCCCGTCCGGCCTGACCGTCGCGGGCGATCTGGCCAAGCTGGGCTACAAGGTCACCGTCTACGAGGCCCTGCACGTTGCGGGCGGCGTGTTGATGTACGGCATCCCCGAGTTCCGTCTGCCCAAGGACATCGTTCAGCACGAGGTCGAGGGCCTGAAGGAGCTGGGTGTGGACATCGAGACGAACATGGTCATCGGCAAGGTGCTGACCATCGACGAGCTGATGAACGACTACGGCTTTGAGGCCGTCTATGTCGCGTCCGGTGCCGGTCTGCCCCGCTTTATGGGCATCCCCGGCGAGAGCCTGAACGGCGTCTACTCCGCCAACGAGTACCTGACCCGCGTCAATTTGATGAAGGCGTACAAGGAGGACTCCCGCACGCCCATCATGAAGAGCAAGTCCGTTGCCGTTGTCGGCGGCGGCAACGTGGCCATGGACGCCGCGCGCTGCGCCAAGCGCCTGGGTGCCGAGAATGTCTACATCGTCTACCGCCGCGGCATGGCCGAGCTGCCTGCCCGTAAAGAGGAGGTCGAGCACGCCGAGGAGGAAGGCATCGTCTTTAAGACGCTGACGAACCCCACCGAGGTGCTGGGCGACGAGAACGGCTGGGTCAAGGGTATGACCTGCGTCGAAATGGAACTGGGTGAGCCGGATGCGTCCGGACGCCGCCGCCCCATCGTCAAGGAGGGCAGCGAGTTCGTTCTGGACGTTGATACGATGATCATGGCGCTGGGCACCAGCCCCAACCCGCTGATCCGCTCCACCACGCCGGGTCTGGACGCCGACAAGCACGGCTGCCTGATCACGAACGGCCCCGACGGCCTGACGAGCCGCCCGATGGTCTACGCCGGCGGCGATGCCGTTACCGGCGCCGCCACGGTTATTCTGGCCATGGGTGCCGGCAAGGAAGCCGCCCGCGCGATTGACGCGGCCATCAAGGCGAAGGAACAGTAAAAATTAAATTTCAGCCCCCGTGCCGCGAGGTGCGGGGGTGTTTTTGTTAAAAAGGCTTCCCCTCATCCGTCTGCGGGCGGGGCCGCAGACACCTTCCCCCAAGGGGGGAAGGCACTCTTACCGAACAAAGGCGTCAACCATGTATCATCCTTTCTTCCAATTCGTTCTTCCGCGCCTCGGGCAGGTGGCGCTGGATGCTTTGCTGTACCTGAACTTTTTGCAGCTGCCGCCCTTACAGCTGGTGGCCCGGTGGCCGGTGCTGTATTACGGACTGCCGCTTGTGCTGATGGGCGTGCTGGCGTATATCAGCCGCGACCCGCTCGGGCTGGGCATCGTGTTTGCCGGACATCTTGTGACATTCTACTGCATCGGTACCGCCATCGGGCTGGCGCTGCGGCGCATCGGCGGTACACCGCTGACTGTTTGGCATATTATCTGGCTGGACGGCATAACGCCGTGGCTGTTGACGGGCCTTATCATGTGGTGGGGGCGGCGGCGTGCGCTGCGGCTCTGTACGACAAAATACAGCCTGACAACGCGGAAAAATCTGCCGAACGACAAGCTGACCATCGTGCAGGTCAGTGATGTCCACCCGCGCGCCTGTGCGGCGATGGATCACACCCGTATCCCGGAGCTGAAAGCAAAAATCGAGGCGTGCCGTCCCGACCTGCTTGTGCTGACCGGCGATATTTTCGACGAGTTCACCGAGCCGGAGGAGCTGGACGCCTTCTGCAAGCTGTTTGGCGAGCTGGACGCGCCGCTGGGCAAGTATTATGTCCTCGGCAACCACGACCTGTTCCACCACTGGCGGGAGCCGAGCTTTGGCCGCGCGGATCTGGAGCGCGGGTTCGCCGCCGCAGGCGTGCGCATCCTGGAGGACACATCCGTCTTGCTGCCCTGCGGTGTGCGCGTCGTGGGCCGCAAGGATTATCTGTACACGAACGGCAGCCGCTTCACGGCGGCGCAGCTTATGCCCGGCGGCCCCGACGACCACTACACGGTCTGGCTCGACCATGAGCCGCGGGACTTTAAGAACGCCGCCGCGGCGGGGGCGGACCTGATTTTGAGCGGCCACACCCACGGCGGGCAGGTCTGGCCTGCGGGTGCGGTGGGCATGGTTGCCAAAAATGAGCGCAACTACGGCAGAAAGCACATTGCAGACCATTGCGATGCCATCGTCAGTGGTGGCACGGGCACCTGGGGCTACAAGTTCCGCACCCAGGGCCGCACGGAAATTGTCTGCGCGGAAATCACTACCGAAAGGGAAAACTGATTTATGAACGAACGCGAACGCCTGAGCAGCCGCCTGGGCTTTATCATGCTGTCGGCGGGGTGCGCCATCGGCTGCGGCAACGTCTGGAAATTCCCCTGGATGTGCGGTCAGAATGGCGGCGGCAGCTTTATGCTGCTCTACATCCTCTGCCTGCTGGTGCTGGGCCTGCCCGTCATGGTCATGGAGTTTGCCGTGGGCCGCGCCGCCCAGGCCAGCCCCGTTACGATGTACCAGCGCCTGGAAAAGCCCGGCCATAAGTGGGGCGTATTCGGTGTCGTCAGCCTCATCGGCAACATTGCCATCATGGCGTTCTACACGGTGGTCACGGGCTGGATCTTGTACTATTTTGTCAAGTTCCTGACCGGGCAGCATCCGGATTTCGGCTTTGCGCAGATGATCGCCGACCCCGGGCTGAACGTGACCTATCTGCTTGTGGTCCTTATAGCGGCGTTTGTGCTGCTGAGCTTTAATTTGCAGGGCGGGCTGGAGCGCGTGACCAAGTACATGATGAGCGCGCTGCTGGTGCTGATGCTGGTGCTGGCCGTGCACAGCCTGACGTTTGCCGGTGCGGCGGAGGGGCTGCGGTTCTACCTTGTGCCGGATTTCTCGGCCATTGACGGCGGGGTCATCGTGGCGGCCATGAACCAGGCGTTTTTCTCGCTGTCCGTCGGCATGGGCGGCATGGCGATCTTCGGCAGCTACATCGGCAAGGATCACGCGCTCATGGGCGAGTCGCTGCGGGTCATTTTTCTCGACACGTTCGTGGCTGTGCTGGCGGGCATCGTCATCTTCCCGGCGTGCTTCACCTACGGGCTGGAGGTCACGGCAGGCCCCAGTCTGCTGTTTGATACGATGGCGGGGGTGTTCGGCAATATGGCCGGGGGCCGCTGGTGGGGTGCGCTGTTCTTCCTGTTCATGGTGTTTGCGGCGCTGTCCACCGTGCTGGGCGTCTGCGAGAATATCCTTGCCATGGTGCGTGAGCTGACCGGTTGGAGCCGCCCGAAGGGCTGCGTGGTCTGCGGCGTCGGCATCTTTCTGCTGGCGCTGACGACGGCGCTGGGCTACAGCGTGCTGCACTTCCAGCCGTTTGCGCCGGGCAGCGCGTGGCTGGACTTCTGGGACTTCATCGTCAGCAACAATGTGCTGCCGCTGGGGTCGCTGGTGCTGGCGCTGTTCTGCTGCAACCGCTTTGGCTGGGGCTGGGACAATTTTGTGGCCGAAGCCAACACCGGCAGGGGCCTGAAGGTACGCCCCTGGATGAAGCCGATTTTTAAGTATTTTGTGCCGGGTGCGATTTTGTTTATTTATATTTACGGCATGGTTACGTTTCACTGGCGGTAAAAAGGAAAAAGTCCTGTCTCCGGGAAAGGGAGGCAGGACTTTTCGGTTTTACGCAGGGATGAGCGGGCAGAGCCCCTCCGGCCTCGTTCCACTCGGCCACCTCCCCACTTCGTGAGGAGGCTTTCTCGCGGGCTCTGCCCGTTTGCGGGTGCTACGACACCTTGCGGAAGTAATTTATCAAAATACTCTTGATATAATTATACCGCCGCGCGTAGCTGTTCTCGACGCGGATCAGCTCAAAGCCGTGCTCGCGGCAGATCTGGTCCTTCTTGCGGTCACGGCGCTGGACGGCGGGGTCGTCGCGGTGCTCGCGGCCATCCAGTTCGATGGCTAAAATCGGCATCAGGCGGCGGCCCTCCCGCTGGTAGACGACGAAGTCGAACCGCCCGGTGTAGAACAGGTCGGCACAGCCGGGGTTATCCTCAAACACCTGGGCGATGGGTACCTCCTTGCGGACCGTGCAGCGGCTGCCGTCGAGGAAGGCGTTGTCCAGCGCGTGGTTCAGATTTTCCAAAAAGGCATCCTCGGTCTTGGTGCTGTAGGGCTTGATGCCCAGCGCACGGCTGGCGGCGGGCTTCTCGGTCACCTCGGACTGGCCGTTTTTGCGCACGTACTGCACCAGCTCATAAATATCGTCGTCGGTGCTGTCGGCGTGCAGACGGTCCAGCGCGGTCTGATTCGAGAGGATGACCAGCTGCTCCCGCGCGCGGGAGGTCGCCACGTTGATGAGCTCCTTGTTCGTTTTCAGCCAGTCGTAGGTGCGCGGGCGGGTCTGGTCGGTCAGCGCCAGGGAGAAGATGACCACGTCTTTCTCGTCGCCCTGAAAGGCGTGCACCGTGCCGCAGGCGGCGTTCTCAAAGTGCCTCGCGCGCAGCATGGCCTCGATGGCGGCGCGCTGCTTCGCAAACGGCGTGATGATGCCCACCTGCTTGTCCGGGTGCGCGGTCAGGTATGCCTCGATGCGGCGCACCTCCTGCGGGGCGGTGTTTTTCTCGTCGGTGGTGTCGTTGGGCACGTCCACATAGACGAGCGGCGTGGGGTCGGTCTCGCGGCTGGCAATGTGCAGCTTGTGGTTGTAGTATTTGCGATTGTTGAACTCGATGATCTTGGGGCTGCACCGGTAGTGGTAGCTCAACAGCGTCTCGTCGCTGACGGCGTCGCAGGCCAGAAAGCATTTGTAGATCGAGTTTTCGATGTAATCGTACTCCTGCGTGACACCGTAGCGGCGGCACAGCGTGCGGTTGTCGGCGGGGTCCAGCAGAATGACAGGCGAGAGCTGCTGCGGGTCGCCCACAAGCATCAGCGACGCCCCGCGCAGGATGGGCACAAGAGACATGGCCGTGCTGCACTGGCTGGCCTCGTCCATGATGACCATGTCAAAGCTCGGCTCCGGGTCGCCCAGGCGGTGGGCGGAGATGCAGGTCGTGGCCACAATGGGAAAGACGCGCAGCAGCTTTTTCAGGTTCTCCGGCTCCGAGAGGTACTTGTTGAACTGCGTGACCCGCTCCTTGTCGGTGTCGGGGCTGTGGACGATGCTCATTAAATCGTTATATTTCGGCTCCTCCAACCGGCGGATGCAGCGGGCCGAGGTGTAGTAGAGGTAGCGCAGCAGCTCGTCCTCGTTGCGGTCCAGCAGAGCCAGCGCGTCGGCAGAGTCGATGCTGCCGTAGGCGGCCAGCTCACGGTCCACCTGCGGCAGCTGCCCGGCCTGCAGCTCGTACTGGAAGTTCATCTGGCCGCGGGCGTCCAGCAGGCGCCGGATGGTCTCCCGCCGCTCCCGCAAATCAAGGATGCGCTCATACCGTTCCAGCAGGGCGGTCAGCTGTTTGGCGCGGGCCGTGCGGTCCGCGTGGTTTTTGTCCAGCAGCCGCTCCGGCACGGGAATTTTTTTGCACTGCTCAAACAGCTGGTCGATGGTGCGCAGGGCCTCGGCGGTTTTCTCGTTGTTGCCAAGGCGCAGGATCGGGAACGGCACGGTCTGGCCGTGGTAGGTGACGGCCTGCAGCTTTTCCACAACGCCGTCGATGGGATGGTTGTTGTAGCTGGAAAAAAGCACCGTGCGCTCGTTGAAAAACGCCGTCGTCAGCGTGTTGACGATGGTGTTGGTCTTGCCGGTGCCCGGCGGGCCCTGCACGTAGGCCAGCGGATAGCGCATGGCGTTGTTGATGGCCAGCAGCTGGTCCAGATTGACCTTGTTGTTCAGCAGCGCCAGCGGGTAGGATTTGCGGCGGCGCGGCTTGGCGGTCATCTCGCCGAAGAAGGCCCGCAGCGGGGCGGTGGCCGTCTCGCCGGAGGGGTCCTCGAACATAGTAAGGATGCCGCGGTACTCATGCTCCAAGTCTACGGGGCAGTCGCGGCTGATGGCGACGAGGTAGGGCAGGTCATCGACCCGCACCCGCGGGTTGCTGCAGGTGATGCGGTCCTTGATGGTCTCGGCGTGCTTCGTGAACTCGTCCAGCAGCGTATAGTCGTCGGCATCCAGAAATTGATGGATGCTCAGCTTGCTGCCGTTGACGGTGAACTCCCGGCAGATGACCGGCTCCGGCTCGGCCCGCAGGGCGCGCTTTTTCACGTCGAGCCGCAGCGGGCGGTAGGCCAGCACGTACAGCCCCTGCCGGGTGTCAATACTGATAAGGTTCAGCCCCAGCGTGGGCAGGCTGGGGCGGGCGGCGTTCCGGTGGCGGTCCTCGACCCGGCGCTGGAACCGGCCCACCAGCTCACGGAACTGGTCGTCGGTCAGCTCCAGCGTGTCCTCCTTATAATCGGCAAAGCAGTCGGCGTCAATTTGATGGATCAGGCTGTAGTTGGACTGGTAGGGCGTGGCGTCCAGCCGATTGCAGGCGGCCAGATAATCCAGCACCCGCAGGTTAGCGGCGTTGTCAAACAGCGCCGCGTACCGCCCGGGGTTGTCGCGGATGTCGTCGATGAGCGTCTGGTTGACGGGGCACCACGAGCCGTCCACGACCTCGGCGGTCTGGATCCGGTCAATGCTGATATGGTCAAGCGCCTGCACGCTTAATTTGCCCAGATGCAGCCCGTCAACGTTCAGGGTGCGGGTCCTGGGGTTCAGCCCGCGGATAGCGACCCAGTATTTGGTCTGCTGGGTCTGTTGGTTTTTGTATTCAATGCTCAACCACCGCCCCTCATGAATGGCACGGAAAATCGAGCGCGTGATGTTGTTCAATTTTCCGCTCCTTTCGGATCGTGGCTTTTTTGCCTCCCTCTGCGAGGGAGGTGGCCAAGGGCATTTTACTTCGACAGGCGCCGGTATTCCAGCGGGGTCAGGCGGAACTGGTCGTAGAACGCCTGGGCAAAGCGGCCCTGGCTCTCGTAGCCGACCCGGGCGGCGATGTCCTGCACCCGCTGGGGGGTCGTGCGCAGCAGCTCGGCGGCTCTTTCGAGCCGGCGGCGGCGGAAGTAGGCGAGATACCCCTCGCCCAGCACGTTCTGGCAGTACAGCTTGAAGCCGCTCTCGCTCAAACCAAAATGGTCGGCCAGCTCACGGGCCGGGCGGCGGACCGAGAGGTCCTGCAGAACCAGCGTCTCGGCCTCGCGCACGCATTCGACCTGCCGCGCGGGGCAGCGGGCCGTGTCGGCCTCGTCGGGCAGGCGCAGCAGCTCATACAGCAGCCGCACGGCGGCATAGCGCAGCTCGCCGGGGGCGGCGTAGGCGGCGTCGTCCCAGACCTCGTCCACAATGGCCGTGATGGCGTCGCTCATCGGGCAGCAGTGGACGCCGCCGCGGCAGAAATAATCCGCGATGCCGCCTATTTCCAGCCCCATCAGCGTCAAAAAGCTGTCTGCCTGCACGGCGTCGGGGTCAATGAAAAGCTGCAGCGCCTCGTACTGGCTGCCGGGCAGGTAGAAGTCCGTACCGGGCACAGCAAAGCTGACGGCGGCATGACCCTCCGTCACGATGGCATATTGTGCGCCGTCCGGGATGGCGCGTCGTCCGCTGCGGCAGAAATCAAAGACGAGCAGCCGCGGCCAGTCCAGCGGGGGCGGGCAGAGCGGCGCGTCCAGCCGGGTGAAGCAGAGCTGCACGCCGGGTGCAAGCTCCCGCCGGTCAAGCGGGGCTGCGGGGATGAGGTTGTCTGTTTTCATGTTTGGTTATACAGTAACTAAATATTTAGAACTTTCGAAAAACTGTGCGTAAAATCCCGATACTGAAATGAACTGAAATGGCCACGCAAGCCGAAAATGTGCGGATAGAAAACTGCTAAAAAGGCAAAATGTGCGAAATCGGAAAATTGGCAAAATAAGGGAAATGCGTGCAAAAAGACCGAGAAAATCAGTCTGTGACCGGTACATCCAGCCCGAACTCCTGCGGGCGGAACCGCGGGCAGACATTCTCCGAGATGCAGATGACCGACGCGGCCAGGCGGCTGCCGATCTCGCAGGCCTCGGCCAGCGTCTTGCCGTAGGTCAGGCCGATGACCGTCCCGGCGAAGAAAGCATCTCCCGCGCCGGTGGTGTCGATGACATCGACCTTCTTGGCAGGCACCATGCCGCTCTCGCCGTCGGCGCGGGCGTAGACGGCGCCCTGCTCGCCCATCGTCACGACCATGCAGGGAATGTTGGCGCTGCGCACATTGGCAGCCAGCGTGGCGCACATCTCGTCCGGCGTCAGGTGGCCGTAATCGTCGGAGAACATCAGCCCGGCCTCCTGCTGGTTGCAGACAAAGCAGTCGACCTCCTGCAGGAGGCTGCGGCGCTCCATGGCAATGCTCATGTTGGAGACCGCGGCGTAGACCTTTTTGCGGTACTTTTTGGCGTAGTGCAAAATCTGCTTGACGGTCTCCTTCTCCAGATCAAACTCGATGGCGACGCCATCGCAGTCGGCAAAGATCTCGTCGCCCTTTTCCTTTAATAATGCGGTCAGCGGCGTCGTGTCGGGCCGCTTCGAGATGGCGGCGCAGACATCGCCGTCGTTGTTGAACACGGCCAGCCAGGTGCCCATGCCGTCCGGCATGCGCTGGATGTAGCGGGTGTTGACCTTGTGCCGGGCCAGCTTGTCAATGACGTCCTGGCCGGAGCCGGTGTCGTCCACCAGACTGACGAAGGTGGGTCGCAGCTCGACATTGGCAATGTCCTCCGCCACGTTGCGGCAGACGCCGCCGTGTACCTGCTCGACCCGGCCCGCGTTGCGCCCGCCCGGGATATAGGTGGACAGCGGATACCCCTTGATGTCCACAAAAACCGCACCGATGACTACAATGCCCATAAGATGACCCCCCAAAAGCTGATTTTACCTGTATTTTACCATACATTCGACATTTGCGCAAACCCCGCCCGAACGGGCAAAATGCGTACAAAAATCCGCCCCGGATGCGGAAAGATTCGGCATCTGGGGCGGTGG
>ULRL01006929.1_pt1 | contig 10984 bp, 10 predicted proteins | sample 1955391 | NCBI WGS metagenome assembly ULRL01 (sample SAMEA4835681, study PRJEB28245) | human gut metagenome | biome: gut microbiome; material: fecal sample | place: Denmark | collected 2008
TGACCTACGGCTACATCTACGTTGCTCAGATCGCTCTGGGCGCTAACATGAACCAGGCTGTCAAGGCTATTGCCGAGGCTGAGGCTTACCCCGGCCCCTCTCTGATCATCGGCTACGCTCCCTGCGAGCTGCACGGTGTCAAGGGCGGCATGACCAACTGCCAGAACGAGATGAAGAAGGCAGTCGAGGCTGGCTACTGGAACCTGTTCACCTTCAACCCCGCCAACAAGGCACAGGGCAAGAACCCCTTCACCCTGACCTCCAAGGCTGTGGACAACGAGAAGTATCAGGCTCTGCTGGCAAACGAGACCCGTTACAGCCGTCTGACCCGCGCCTTCCCCGAGCGTGCTAAGGAGCTGTTCGCTCGCAACCAGGAGGTTGCAAACGACCGCTACGAGCACCTGACCCGTCTGGTCGAGCTGTACAAGTAAGCTGTTTTTAAGCAGCGGCAGAGACACCAAATGAACCAGCGGCCCCTGCTCTTTCCCGTGTGAAGAGCGGCAGCCCCGCATCGGCGGTTACTGCGCAATGCAGCGGTGCGGAACTGTGGAATTTGCCTTTGCCGTGCACAGAACAGGCTGAACGTTTTGCCCTGTACCTGACAGAACGGTCGAAAAACCTGATTTCATTCCCCTCCTTTTGCGCAGGGGCTTGAGATACCAAAGCGCCCGCGAGGGCCCTTGAGAGCACACCCCGCGTGTGTCAGGAGCATAAGGTCTGTGTGCAGATACCTTGCTCCGCCTGCGGCAGAAGACCTGCCTTGCAGGGATCTTGCCCCAGTGAAAAAACTGCATCAGTTTTTAGCGCCCCGCTCACCGCAAGGTGACCGGGGCGTATTTTTGTGTAAATGAAACTATAAGCCCGGAGCGTCCGCAGACGCTCCGGGCTTATATATTGACGAAATAAAAGTTATTTGTTCGTCACAAATTCAATTTTGACGTTCATCCCCATACCAGCGGCAAGGCGCTGCAAGGTGCGCAGAGAAGGGTTTGCATTTCCCCGTTCCAGTTTGCTGATATCGGCCTGTGCAATGCCGGTGCGCTCTGAAAGCTGTTTCTGGGTCAGACCGCTTTCCTTCCGGGCATCGATCATAGCTTGCGCAATGGTAAGCTCCGGCTGAAGAGCATCCCATTCGGCCTTAAAAGAAGGCCGCTGTAATTGTTCATTCAAATAATTCCGAAAATCACTCATGAGGAACTCTCCTTTCGATAAAAATAGTCCGCACGATATTTTTGCGCCAGTGCAATTTCCTCCGGCGGTGTTTTTTGTGTCTTTTTGACAAAGCCATTTGTCAGGATGATCTGATGCCCGACTACGAAGAAATATAAAATGCGCGTTATGTTGCTGCTTTGCTTGGCACGCAATTCAAAAATGCCATCTCCCAATGATTTGGAATAAGGCTCCCGCAGTTGTGTGCCATTGGTTTCCAATAGGGAGATCGTGCCTAAAAGCTTTGCCAGCATTTTGTTGTCCAGTGTATCCAGAAAATCACGAACCGGGCAGCTGCCGTCTGCTTTATAATAAAAATTTACTTCAAAAGCAGACATTTTCAGCATCCTTTCCGTTTGGTGGTACCCTACTATTATAATATAGGATAAAACAAATATTGTCAAGAAAATTTTTTATCACAAAATCTTCCAGAATTTTCCGCTTCCTTTTTACAGTTTCTTCATAGCTTCTTAACGAAATGAATTGTGAAAGCTGTTATACTTTTGCCATGGGAAGCGGGGCCGCAACCACTTCCCAAGTAACATGATTCCTCCTCACACCAAGGCAATATCCAAGCAAAACACCCTTCTCTGTGTGCCGCAACACGGAGAAGGGTGTTTTGTTTTTGTAAGACATTGCAAAAATCTTTGCAAAACTTCGCTTTAGGGTTGACCCCATTTTTTTGCGGCGCTATAATAAAAAGGATATAGCCAGTGCAGCGCCCGGCGCGGGTGCTGCGGCTGTGGAATTTACGAAAATTGGGAGGTGAACGCAGGACAATGGACCCTGATCATAGTCGAAGTAGATCCACCGATGCGGTAGATCGGACAACAAAAAGTACTGCGTTCGCCTTTTTGCCCCCGGCGGCTTAAAAAGCCCCGGTATAGGAAAGGCGCGGCTTTGCGTGCGCGGAAACGGCTGCATTTGCAGCATTCCGGCACCGGGCGGCGCGTTTTTTGTTTCCCGACCTGCTGCATCCTCCGGCGCGGAGAAAGCCCTCCGTGCCGTATAGTACCCAGAGGAGGTAGCCCATGGATATGGAAGAAAAGAAGCTGGAAACCAACACGGAACAGAACCTGCCGGTGCAGGAACTGCCCGCCGATATCCCCGCCGAGGTGCGTCAGAAGCTGGCGGAGGATCTGAACGAGGAAGCCACCGAGGACCTGAAGCAGGATATGCGGGAGGCAGAGCGGGAGGAAGCCAATGACGAAGAGGTCAAGGCAAACCCCGAGATGCTGACCAAGAGCCGTCTGCTGAAGCTGCTGATCAAAAAGCAGTACGTCAAGTTGCGTGAGGTGACCGAGGAAGAGCAGCCCGCCGACCTTGCCGAGCTGCTGGAAGAGCTGGACGAGAACAACCGTCTGGTGGTGTTCCGTCTGCTGAAAAAGGAAGTTGCCACCGAAGCCTTTGCCTATATGTCCGACGAAGCCCGGGACGATCTGGTGAACGCTTTCTCGGACGTGGAGCTGGTGAGCGCCATCGAGGAGATGAGTCTGGACGATGCCGCCGATCTGCTGGAAGATATGCCTGCGGGCGTGGTCAAGCGGGTGCTGGAAAAATCCTCCCGGGAGACCCGCGAGAGCCTGAACAAGCTGCTGAACTACCCGGAAAGCTCTGCCGGCAGCCTGATGACCCCGGAATATGTGCGTCTGCGCATGGATATGACGGTGGAACAGGCCTTTGCCGCCATCCGCAAGCAGGGCGAGAACGCTGAGACCGTCTACACCTGCTATGTGGTGGAGAGCAACCGGCTGCAGGGCGTTGTCTCTGCCCGCAATCTGCTGTTGGCAGACCCCAAGACCCCCATCACGGAGATCATGGAGGACAATCTGGTCACCGTGAAGGTCACCGACGATCAGGAGTTCGTGGCGCGTGAGATGCAGCGCTACGACTTTACCGCCATGCCCGTTCTGGACAACGAGGGGATGTTCGTAGGTATCATCACCATCGACGATGCCATCGACGTTCTGACCGACGAGAGCACCGAGGATATGCAGAAGATGGCCGCCATTCTCCCGGATGACGACGCCACCACCTACTTTGGCACCAGCGTGTGGACCCACGCCAAGCAGCGCATCCCCTGGCTGCTGATCCTGATGCTGTCCGCTACCTTTACCGGCATGGTCACCACCCACTACGAGGAAGCCTTTGTCAGCCTGCCGCTGCTGGTCTCCTTCATGCCCATGCTGATGGATACCGCCGGTAACTGCGGCAACCAGATCAGCACCCTGATGGTGCGCGGTCTGGCACTGGGCGAGGTAGAGCCTGCCGACTTTATGCGGGTGCTGGCCAAGGAGCTGCGGGTGTCTGCCATCGTGGGCGCAGTGCTGGGCATCGTGAACGGCCTGCGCATCTACCTGATGTACACCTTCCTCTTCCCCGGCCAGTACGCCAACGTGATGGGCTATGCCATCGTGGTCAGCGTGTCGCTGTTCTTCAGTGTCATTCTGGCAAAGCTGGTGGGCGGTATGCTGCCGCTTGCCGCCAAAAAGCTGGGTGCCGCCCCTGCCATTATGGCTACCCCCTTCATCACCACTATCGTGGACGCCTGCAGCCTGATCCTCTATTTCCAGATCGCACAGCTGGTGTTCCGCAATATGATGTAAAGAATAAAGCAATGCCGGACGGTCTGCGGACTGTCCGGCATTTTTTGCATCCAACCCTTTGGCGCATTTGCCCAAAAGGACGGCGATATTTTATATGCTCTGTCAATTGACACACCACGGGTGTGATGGTGTAAAATAATAAAAGAGGTCGTTTGAGTTCCAGTACGTTGGATAGAACCTGTATTTTTGTTACCGGAGATGTATCATGAAAAAGACAAGACGCTTTGTAGCACTTTTACTGGCCGCGGTGCTGGCCTTGGCATTGTTCACCGCCTGCGGTGCAGCGCAGCTCACCATTGGCGAGGAATACGAAAAATGGTTCGTAGAGCAGCTCAACAGCAAGCGGCCGGCGGACAAACCGGTACAAAAAGTTGACGTCAAACACTCGGATATGATGGTTGCTCTGGCGAAAATCAGCGAGGACGGGAAGTTCAAAGCCAGAGACGGCGGGGATCATGAGGCGAACGGGTGCGGATTTGGGGAGAGCTGGTATTGGATGATCCTCTCAGGCCGGGATGCTTCGGCCGATAAAACTGTTGATGCAGTTGTGCTGACCCCGGAAAATCTGACGCAGTACGGACCTGCTTACTTTGTTGATAAAAAGCAGCTGTCCCGGATCGATGAGTATGATATTGTCACCCGTGTTATGGATGACAAGACCTACGTTGCGGTGTATCTCCACTTAGAGGAAGCGAAAAGCTGACCCCTGCGCCGCTGCATACCCTAGTGTGCGCCGCTGCTAAGGCATAAAATATGGTTTTATAAGCCCTCTCAGGCACTTTGTCTGCCCGAGAGGGCTTATTTTTGCATCCAACCCTCTCAGTCTGCTCCCGATGGTCGCCGCAGGCGACTGAGAGGGTTCAGCCGGGATAAAAACAGTGTGGAAAATCACCGTTTGTGTCCGTTTTCCACACCGGGCTTTTCTCCCCGGCGGTTTGTGGAAAACTGCCCGGGGCAAAATTCCAGATTGGAGAAAAGCAAACCCGTAAGCCGGAGTAAACTGTAAAAACAAAAGAAAAACCTTCGACTTTCTTTTTTATAAAAGGCAGATTGCCCACATTTTAGCCCACAAATTTCCAGAATGCGGCGGCATCCATTACGGCTTGTATAGGACTTTCCTCCACTGGATGTGGAAAACTATGTGGAAAAGGTGGAAAACATCGTTGGAAACTGCGCTTCTTTTTCACAAAAACGGTGGAAAACCCGGTGGAAAAAGTGAAAAGTTCATTCCAGAACGGATAGTCCATACAATTTTCGGTTGTCGTTTTGGGACTTAAAACCCGCATGAATGCTGTGCTTTTCCCGCCTTTTCCACATCCCGGCGGCTGCGGTGTGAAAAAACTGCGCGTGCAGCCTGTCTGCCGGGAAAGAAAGCGCAGTTTCAACGCCTTCCGCGTGGATTTTCTTGAATGCGGGGGCCTGTCATGGTAAAATAGGGGTAACATGAAACTGGCGGGGCAACCCGCAACGGAGGCGAAACACATGAACAACTGGCTGAATAAGCTGGAGCGCAAGTATGGCCGCTACGGCATCCCGAACCTGACCAATATTCTGGTGGCGGGGCAGATCTTAGTGCTGGCCATCGAGCTGTTTGTTGACCGCACCATTTCCTTCTGGCTGGGGCTCAGCCGCAGCCTGCTGCTGCAAGGGCAGGTCTGGCGGGTAATCAGCTTTATATTCATCCCCTTTTCTGGTGGCAGCATCCTTAGCGTGGTGTTGGGCATCTACTTCACATGGTTCATTGGCACGGCGCTGGAACGGGAGTGGGGCGATTTCCGCTACACGGTGTATCTGCTGTCCGGCGTGCTGGGCACAGTGCTGGGCTGTCTGCTCACCGGCGTGACCGCAAGCACCTACTGCCTGTCCCTCTCACTGCTGCTGGCCTTTGCCATGCTGTACCCGGAGGTGCAGCTGCTGCTCTTCTTCGTCATCCCCATCCGGGTGAAGTACTTCGGCGTTTTCGCGGCGGTGCTGTGGGTGTTCAGCTTTCTGGGCGCATCCCTGCCTGGCAAGCTGGACTACCTGCTGTCCATGCTCAACGTCTGGCTCTTCTTTGCCCCCATGGTCTACCGCTCCCTCCGCGCATGGGTGCGCCGGGAGCAGTGGAAACGGAAGAACAGGAGATAAACCCTCCCGTGAAAATGGAATACCGGAGCGTCCGCAGACGCTCCGGTATTCCGAAATATAAAATAAATCTTACCGTCTCACAAAAGGAGTATCCCCATCATGATGCTGGACCGCATGGAAGGCAACGCAGAACTGAAAACCAGCGTGCAGCAGATGCTGGCCACCCGGCGGCTGACCCATAGCGTGCTGCTGGTGGGCGAAGCCGGTCTTGGCACCGGCTTTGCCGCCCGCTGCATCGCCGCCGACTACCTCTACCCGGCAGGCGGTGCCGCCGCCGAAGCGCTGCTGCGGGGCGAGTGCTGCCGCGCCGTGGCAAAAGCCGGTAAGCGCGACAGCGGCACGGTGGAGACCGGCATCGTGCGGGAAGCCATCTCGGTGTCCGGCATGGGCAGCGGCGGAAAGTATCTGGTGGGTCAGGTCACCGCCATGCGCAGCGAGATCTTCAACACCAGTCTCTCCGCCGAGGGGCGTGCGGTGCTTTTGTACCATGTGGAGCGCATGAACGAGGAATCCGCCAACGCCCTGCTGAAGGTGATGGAAGAGCCCCCGGAGGGGGTGCTGTTTCTGCTCACGGCGGATTCTCTGGCCAGCGTGCTGCCCACCATCCGCAGCCGCTGCGTCAGCTTTGCGGTGGCACCGGTGTCCCCCGCCGACTGCACCCGCTACTGCGCGGCGCAGGGCGTGGACAAAAAAACAGCTGCACTGTACAGTGAGCTGTTCGATGGTCATATTGGCACGGTGCTGGCGGTCGCCCGGGACGAAGCCCGCGCCGCACAGGTGGAAAAGGCGCTGGAGCTCGCCCGCGCCGCTGCCGCCCGGGATAGCTACACCGCCGCTGTGCTGCTTGCCGCCTACGAAAAGGACAAGGCGGCGGCTTCTGCCCTGCTGACCGATTTCCGCGCCGTGGCAGCGGCGGGACTGCGCAGCAGCCCCCGCGCCCCGGTGCAGGGCACACAGGCGCGGCAGGCGGTGCGTCTGGCAGACGCCGCATTGCAGCGGCTGGGCGCACAGGTGAACCCCAAGGTGGTGCTTTCAGTGTTCGCGGCAAAGCTGCGCACCCTTTAAAAATAACGAAACAACAAGAAACCCCTCCGGCGCTTGCGGTACACCGGAGGGGTTTCTTGTTTGGGGTATTGCTTTGGTGTGAGGAGGAATCATGTGCGGGGAAGTGGTTGCGGCCCCACTGTCCCTGCAAGATACAGTATACCCGATTTTACGAAAAAAGTCATTACATTTCTGTGAAAAATCAAAAAAGTTCTTGAAACTTTGTACCGCACTGCGAAAAAAATACAAAATGAAACGTTTGAGGAAGCCCTCACCCGTTTTTCATCTGCTCTGCGTGCAGCTTTCCGTGCTCTACATAATGCGCGGCGTTGTGCAGGTTGGCTTCCACCTGCGCGGCACTCACCTGCTTGATGACCCGGGCGGGCACGCCCACCGCCACCGAGTTGTCCGGGATGACCATACCTTCCGGCACCAGCGCCCCTGCCCCGATGATGCAGTTTTTGCCTACCACGCAGTGGTTCAGCAATGTGGCGTGCATCCCGATTAAACTGCCGTCCCCTACGGTGCAGCCGTGCACCAGTGCGCAGTGCCCTACCGTGACGTTTTCGCCAAGGGTCACGCAGCCGCCGATGTCGCAGTGCAGCACAGCGTTGTCCTGTACGTTGCTGTTTTTGCCGATGGTCAACGTGCCGTCATCGCCGCGCAGCACCGCGCCGTACCAGACGGTGGAGCTGGGCTTTAAAACCACATCTCCCTGCACGGTAGCGCTGGGAGCTACAAAAGCTGCGCCCTCATCGCGGGGCGTTTTTCCACAAAAGGATAAGAACATTGTTAAAAACCACCTTTCTCTTTTGGTTCTTTTATGGTATTCTTATAAGTAAGGAACAAAAATGTGCGCGCCGGTTTTGCCGGAGCGGGATTCAAGGGGGTACCTTCATGCTTCACAACACGTTCTGCCGCCGGCTGGCGGCGCTGGTGCTCACATTGGCAGTGGCTCTTTCGGCAGCGCTGCCGGGGTTTGCGGCATACCCCATGCCCGTCCAGACCGCTACCGAGACCGAGTCGGTGTATCTGTTCAACGCGGACACCGGCAAGACCATCCTGAGCCAGAACGCCGACCAGCAGAAATATGTGGCAAGCCTGACCAAACTGATGACCGCCCTGCTGCTGGTGGAAAGCGGCAAGGACCTGAACGGTGAAGTGACCGTGCCCACCGACCTGACGCAGGAGTTCAAGGATATCCAGAACGCCAACGGCACCACCATAGGGCTGCGCATCGGCGAGACCGTGCGCCGCATCGACCTGCTGAACGCCATGCTCATCGTCAGCGCCAACGACGCCGCCAGCGTTATTGCGTGGGACGTGGGTGGCAGCGTGGTGGGCTTTGTGCAGCAGATGAACGCCAAGGCGGCAGAACTGGGCTGCACCGGCACGAACTTTACCTGTGCCCACGGCCTGTTTGACTACGGCAACGTGTCCACTGCGCAGGATCTGGCAAAGATCGCCGCCGCCTGCGCGGAGAACCAGACCTTTGCACAGGTGGCGGGCACCGCCAGCTATGTGATGCCGGCCACCAATCTGCGCAAGGCCGAGTACACCATCAGCAGCTCTAACAGCCTGATGAACAGCGAAAGCTCCAACTACCGGGAGTATGTCCAGTGGGTCAAGGGCGGCTTTACCACGCTGGCAGGCCGCTGCATCGTGGCTTTTGCCCAGCAGGACGGCCACAGCTACGGGCTGGTGATCCTTGGCTGCGACACGCAGGAGCACCTGTTTACCGCGTGTGACGACCTTTTTGACTGGGCCTTTGCCAGCTTTGCCGACCGGCCGCTGGTGGATACCCAAACCGTGCTGACCACCGTAGACCTGAACAAGTGCCGCACCGAGCCGTCTGTGGAGCTGTACGCCGCCGCGCCGGTCAGCGGCTACGGCCACAGCGATGATAAGGTAAGCTATTCCTTCGACCTGCCCGAGAGCGTCTCCGCTACCGTCAAGGAAGGTCAGAAGCTGGGCACTGCCACCGTCTATCTGGACGGCTACGAGGTGGGACAGGTAGACCTTGTGACCCACAGGGAGTATGTGTCGGACTTCCGCACCGATATCAAGGCCACCCTGCTGCTGCTCTGCGCCCTGATTTTGATTTTGTGCGCGCTGGGCTTTGCCACCCTGCGCTGCGGCGGGCTGACCCTCAACCAGCGCCGCCGCCAGATGAAAAAGAGAAGATAAGAAGAGTAAAGCGCCTGTCCGGCTTCGCCGGACAGGCGCTTTTATCCTTTATACTGCCCCGTAGATGCCGTGCACCGACACTTCCCCGGTGAAAACGTGCTGTTCCCCGGCATCGGTGCGCACCACTAAACGCCCTTCGGTGTCCACATCCACGGCTTCGCCAGCACCCTGACTGCCGTCCGGCAGGTCAAAGGTGACCCGGCGGCCCAGATTGACACAGGCGGCTTTGTATTCCTCCCGGAAGGGCGCAAAGCCGTCCCGGGCAAAGGTGTACAGATTGCGGTCAAAGCCGAAATCTGTCAGCCCCTCCGCCAGCCATGCGGGGTCGGTGGCAAGATCCACCGCAGCGCCCTGCAGTGCCAGCGAGGTGCCGTGGGGCAGGTCGGCGGCGTCAAAATAGCTCTGGGGCTGGGCAAGGTTGATGCCGATGCCGCACAAAATGCCGCGCCCCTGCTGCTGGTAGCCGTAGCTCACGCTCTCGCACAGGATGCCCACGATCTTTTTTCCGTTCAGCAAAAGGTCGTTGGGCCACTTGATCTGGCAGTCCACGCCGTAGCGCAGCTGCAGCTGGCGGCGCACCGCAAGGCTTGCCAGCAGCGGCAGGGTGGCAGGCTGTGCCAGCGGCTCCTTGATGGCCACCGTGTAGTACAGCGCCTTGCCCTCGGCGTTTACCCAGCTGCGGCCAAGCCGCCCGCGTCCGGCGGTCTGGTTTTCGGTATATACCGCCGCCACCGGGCCGAACTCCTCAAAATGTTCTTTTACATAGGCGTTGGTGCTGCCGCATTCCGGCAGATAGCGCACCTCGTTGATGCTCATTGCTTGGGTACCTCTTTGTGCTCATAGGCGGTCACTGCGCCGTTTTCCAGCGTCAGCAGACCGTAGGTGTCCGGGCCGGTGTAGCAGCGCCCGCAGGAGCCGGGGTTGAACAAAAATACATTGCCCCGCTGCTCCGCGTGGGGAATATGGGAATGGCCGAACAGCGCCACCTCTGCCCCGCGGGCTGCGGCAGCATCTGCAAGCGTGTCCAGATCGTATTTTACACCGTACATGTGACCGTGCGTATAGAAAACCACCGTCTGATCGAAGCCCGCCAAGCCGTCCAGCGGCTCCAGCGCACCGTAATCGCAGTTGCCGGCCACGGAGTACACCCGCAGATGAGGGAAAAAGGCCAGCGCCTGTTCCAGATCCCGCAGGCCGTCCCCCAAAAAGATCACAGCATCCACGTTGTTCTGCTCTTTGTTCAAAATGCGCTTAATGGCGTCACGCGCGCCGTGGCTGTCGCTCAGGACCAGTAGTTTTGTCACGGAAAAATATCCTCCTCTATACTCATTCGGTAGCCTGCTGCAACAACAGCAGCTGCTTGTAAACTTCGCTCTTGGAATAGGCTGTGCCCTGTGCAGCAGTCTTGGCGGCGGCAGAAGCGCTGAAGCCCTCAATGGTCAGCGCAAAAGCGCGCTGCGCCGCCTGTTCCAGGGTCAGCTCCTCTTCCTCGGCGGCACCGGCGGGTGCCCCCGCCATCACCAGTACATACTCGCCCCGGGGCTCGGCGGCGCGGTAGTGCTCCACGGCTTCGCCCAGAGTGGTTTTCCAGATCTCCTCGTGGAGCTTGGTCAGCTCCCGGCACAGGGTAATGCTGCGGTCTGCGCCAAAGGCGGCGGTCAGATCGTCCAGCGTGGTGCGCAGCTTGTGGGGCGCTTCGTAAAAGATGACGGTGCGCTTTTCCTGCAAAAGCTCGGCCAGACGCTCCTTTTTCTGCTTGCGGTTCACCGGCAGAAAGCCCTCGAACACCCAGCGGGAGGTGTCCTGCCCGG
>ULRL01050566.1_pt1 | contig 10720 bp, 8 predicted proteins | sample 1955391 | NCBI WGS metagenome assembly ULRL01 (sample SAMEA4835681, study PRJEB28245) | human gut metagenome | biome: gut microbiome; material: fecal sample | place: Denmark | collected 2008
AATATACGGACCCGTGTCTCCCTCGAAGGAAGTGAAGCGATCAATATCGAAAATATAGTCCTTAGAAGCCTGATTGGACAGATCTCCGTATTTGATTGCGGAAAGACCGATGATTTTGGCGATCTTTCTTGCCTCTTCCTCAGACAGATCATGACGGCTTTCGGATACCTTACGGTACATTTCCTCGTCGATATCGCGGATCAGGTATTCCAGACGCATAACGCCGCCCTCTCTCGTCTTGAAGGGCTTTCCGTCCTTGCCGTTCATCGTGCCGAAACCAACATATTTTAACTCTGTTTCAGGTGTTACCAGCCCCGCCTTTTTCGCTACACGGAACACCTGTACAAAGTGCATCTCCTGACGCTTGTCCGCAAGATAGATCAGGGAATCCGCATGCAGATTCTCCATACGGTCCACGATTGTTGCAAGGTCTGTCGTTGCATACAGCGCCGCGCCATCGGATTTTAAGATGATGCAGGGCGGCATTTCCTTCGTATCGGTATCCTCTTTAACATCTACAACCAGCGCGCCCTGGCTTTCATACGCAAGGCCGGATTCTTTTAAACGACTTACCAGTCCCGGAATGAGCGGGTCTGCATCGGATTCTCCCTTCCAGAGATCAAATTCCACATCCAGGTTGCTATAGTTTTTTTTCAGATCAGCTACAGATACCGCAATAATATGCTTCCACAGCGCGCGGTAGCCACGGTCACCGCTCTGCAGGCGCAGCGTTGCTTCCAGCGCTGCCTCCTTATACGCAGGATCTTCTTTGGACTTGCCGCTCGCTGTCGGATAGATTTCTTCCAGCTCAGATACGGTAAAGGGAGCATCCTGCGGATATTCCCCGGTAAAGCTTTCATCAAAATAAGGCAGCTCGGGCTTGCGTGCTTTTAACTCGGTAATGATCAGACCCATCTGCAGTCCCCAGTCGCCCAGATGGACATCGCCGATAACCCTATGTCCTTTGTAACGGTTGATCCGCTTGATGCTTTCGCCTATAACTGCGGAGCGCAGATGACCGACGTGGAGCGGCTTTGCAACGTTGGGACCGCCGTAATCAACAACGATGGTTTTTTTCTTTTCGGGAGGCTCTACGCCAAACTTCTCCGCTGCAGCCATCTCTTTTAAATATTCGCAGACAAAACTGTCCTTTACTTTCAGGTTCAAAAATCCGGGCGCAACCGCAGATACTTCAGAAAATACTGCGCTGTCCGTCAGCTTTTCCGCTACGTCGTTGGCGATCATGATCGGGGCTTTATGGTATTTTTTTGCGCCCGCCATCGCGCCGTTACACTGATATTCGCACAGATCGGGACGGTTGGACACGGTTACGCGTCCCAACTGTGCCTCATAACCTGCAGCTTCAAAGCCTTTTCCCATCTCTTCGGAAATGAGCTCCAAAAATTTCTTCATGTTCGTTCTCCAATCTATCTCCTGTAATAAGCGAGCACTTTTTTAATCGCAGTAATGACGCTTTCCACATCCTCGTCTGTCATGCTGTAAAAGAGCGGGATGCTCATCACATGCTCATACAGGTACTCCGCATTCGGGCACAGTCCCTTGGGATAGCCCAGCTTTTCATAATAGGAATGCCAGTAAACCGGCAGATAGTGCACCTGTACATGCACATTTTCCGCATACAACGCATCGAAAAACTCTCTTCTGGTGCAGGTCAGCAGCTCAGGGTTTAACTGAATGACATACAAATGGCGTGCCGTCTTTGACTCCGGGATCTCCCGCTGCAGCACAAGCTCCGGGCACTCTGCAAATGCTTCGTTGTAGCGTTTTACAATCTGAGTTCTTCTTTCGATAAAACGGTCCAGCTTGTCTAACTGGCTGAGCAAAAGCGCCGCCTGAAAATCTGTCATCCGATAGTTATAGCCGAGCTCAACCTGTTCATTGTACCACTTCGCATCGGTCGGATGTACCATCTCATCCGGATTTCTCGTAATTCCGTGAGAGCGCAGCCGAAGCAGCCTGTGATACAGCTTCTCATCGTTGGTCGCAATCGCGCCGCCTTCTCCGGCTGTTACGGTTTTGACCGGATGAAAACTGAAGGTTGTAAAATCTGCGATGCTGCCTACTTTTTTATTTTTATACTGTGTGCCGATCGCATGCGCCGCATCCTCGATCAGCATCAGATTATGCTCCTTGCAGATCTGACGGATCTCATCCAGCTCCACTGCCTGACCGGTAAAATCCACCGCAACGACAGCTTTGGTCTTTTCTGTGATATGGCTGCGGATGCTCTCCGGATCGATGTTGTAGGTGTCACGCTTTACATCAGCAAATACCGGCGTGCCGCCGCAATACAAAATGCAGTTGGCTGAAGCAGCAAACGTCAGGGGGGTTACGATTACCTCATCCCCTTTCGTAATGCCCGCCGCCATCGCAGCCAGATGCAGCGCCGCCGTTCCGTTGCTGACCATAACGACATAGTTTGCCCCGGTTACTTCGCACAAACGCTTCTCCAGCTCTGTCACCTTCGGTCCACAGGTAAGCGCATCGCTGCGCAGCACATTTGCAACCGCTTCTATGTCCGCATCATCAATATACTGGTGCCCATAGGAAATCGGTGTCTTCCGAACCGGCTCCCCGCCAAAAATTGCTAACTGTTCCATTCTAATCTCCATTTCGCTCAAAACTGTGCAAACTATGCCCGTCTGCATTTCTTCTATCATACCACCCCGGCGGTCAATACGCAACAAGTCTTGCTTTCATATCGTCGGCAGGAAAGCGAAACTTCTGCCGATCCTCCTTTTTTACAGGACTTTTTCCCCACTGTCATAAAATTCAAAAATCATTTCCAGATACGGCTGCAGGACGCTGTTTGGCGCGCGGTAAATTTCATGCCGGATATCGGGCACAACCACCAGCTGTCCATCTGGGATCCTCTTGATAAACTCTTTTTGTGCTCCGGGCGTTACGAGCGTATCTTTTCCCGCCTGAAATAAAAGCACCGGCGTCTTCACCTTTTTCGCCTGCTTTTTGCTGATGACAAATTTCCCGGCATTGATCGCTTCCCTGCCCCATTCATAGCTTCCTGAAGAGGTCTGGCAGCTTTCATCCTCCCGCCGTTTTTTCATATAATAATCATGGCGCGCTTCGGAGCTGCAGGACGCGTCCGAAAAAGACTCTTCCGGATCAAAAGTGCCCTGTGTGAGCAGACGATCCTTCCCATTGCCTCCGAACACTTTAAAATCACACAGCACCCGCGCCGCCCAGGACGGCACGCCGCCCAGATTCACTCCCAACATCGGTGCATTCAGAACCGCTTTGGCAAAATCCTCAGGGTACTGCTCCAGATAAAATGCGCCGATACAGCCGCCCATGGAATGTGCGTACAGATACAGCGGCAGATCTTTTGCCATCGGCTTCACCACTGTTTTGACGAACCGGTGCAGATCTTTTACATATCGGGAAAACAATCCAATGTGTACAATTGTGTGATCTTCCACTTCACGCATGGATTTTCCATGCCCTCTGTGATCCATAATCGCCACCTGATATCCCTGCAGATAAAAATAGTAAATCAATTCATGATATTTCAGGCAGGACTCTGTAAAGCCATAGCTGATCACGATCGTCCCTTTTTGTGTCTCCTGCGGATACAGTTCATAATACAGACCGCCCGTCTTAGCTGTTTTTCTCTGAGCCACGCCGTCTTCTGGTGCGTTCTCAGACTTTTGCGATGTGCTGTCTGCCGATGCCACATCACGCTCCTGCGATTCACCGCCTTCGGGCGCGACCTCCATCCACCCGCAAATCTGAACCTGTTTCAGAAACGGCTCTACCTGGCTGTCCATTTCCTGTTCCAGATTTTCTTCTGCGATACACTGCATTCTGCAGGAATTATTTTCCTTTAAAACCGTTTTTTTCATTCGTATTCTCCATATAAATTCTCCATATAAAATATAAAAAGAATGTGCCTTAGTATATTTTTGCGCCGAGGCGCGGTTGCTTCGGCAACCATCTACCCTTGCGTCGAGTGTGCATCCTCGCGGAGCGTTTTTTATTGTATAACATTGTATAGAAACGAACTTTCTTATGCAACAATAGAATGCACGCTCTGCGAGCATTCTATTGTCATGAACAAATAATAGAATGCACGCTTTGCGAGCATTCTATTATCATGAATAAAAAACCTGCTGACACGAAATCAGCAGGTATCGAATCTTTGTGGGGGGATGGCAGGACATCCTCCTTGCGGAAAACATCCTGCCTGATTTTGTGGGTTGATAACTTCTCAACTTGATCATATTGTATCGCACCACTGTATCTTTTGTCAACTACTTTTTCAAAATGTTGCAGTTCACGACAATAGAATATTTTCCCCAAAAAAGATACATACTGATCCCAAAAGCTTTCCTATCGCTTTTTGAATCCAACAATGAAAAGGAGGTTTTTGTCATGTATCCTGTAATTCCAGAATCAGACCGTCCTTCTGACCTTGCGGATGACTGCATCCTCTCTCCCGACGGCGTCAATCCGGTTTCCAAAAATGACGAAGTGCCGTCTGAAAAAAATCTGTTCGACGACAAGATCGCAGTATATCCTGTTCCGGGTGCGACCCTTCCGTTTTATTTTCCGGGTTATCCCAACCAGCCGCTGTAGGGCGTTCTTACAGCTCCCGCGCGGCATCGGCAACACTGCGGACACCGACTAATCGGATGCCGGAAATTTTCGGCATTTTTTCGAGACAGACCTGGGGGAGGATACAGGTTGTGAAACCGAGCTTCTGCGCCTCCCTCACTCTCTGCTCCGCCATCGAAACGGCGCGTACTTCCCCGCTCAGGCCCACTTCCCCGAAGGCGACAACGCCCTCCGGGACGGGGCTGTTTTTGAAGCTCGACATAATTGCCATCACGATTCCAAGATCGATGGCAGGCTCTGTAATCCGAATGCCGCCTGCCAGATTGACGTAAGCATCACACCCCCCGATCTGCATGCCAAGCCGTTTTTCCAATACCGCCATCAGCAAATTGACGCGGTTAAAATCCGTTCCGGTCGTCTGACGGCGTGGAATGCCAAAATTGCTGTGGCAGACGAGCGCCTGAATCTCCGTGAGCATCGGACGAGTCCCCTCCATTGAGCAGGAGACGACCGAGCCGCTCGCGCCGGCAGGTCTGCCATTTAACATGAATTCCGACGGGTTTAACACCTCTGTCAGCCCCTCTTGGCGCATCTCAAACACACCGATCTCATCGGTTGAGCCAAAACGATTCTTGACGCCCCGGAGGATTCGATAAGATGCATGTCGGTCGCCCTCAAAATACAACACCGTATCCACCATATGCTCGAGCACTCTGGGACCTGCAACCGTTCCCTCTTTGGTCACATGGCCGACGATAAAAATCGAAATACCGAGCCCTTTTGCCAGCCGCAGCAAAACACCAGTCGATTCGCGCACCTGCGACACGCTGCCGGGCGCCGCGCTGACCGCTTCGTTGTACATCGTCTGGATGGAGTCAATGATGACGATCTGAGGCTTTTTCTGCTGGATTATCTCCTCAATCCGATTCAGGTTCGTCTCACAAAACAGCTCCAGCGTGTCCGAAAAATCGCCAATCCGCATCGCACGCATTTTGATCTGGCGTAAGGATTCCTCGCCTGATACATACAAAATGTGCTGCTTTTTTAACGAAAGGTTCCTGCACATCTGCAAAAGAAGCGTCGATTTGCCGATACCCGGGTCGCCGCCGACCAGCGTCAGCGAGCCGGTAACGATTCCGCCGCCCAGTACCCGGTCGAGCTCTCCCATCCCGGTTTCCGTGCGTCTTTCCTCTTCCATCGAAATTTCATTCAGCACTGCCGGAGCGCTCTGCACCCCGGACAGCACCTGTTTTTTCTCTTTTCCGCCTGCGGACACGGAAACCGGTTCCTCTACGAGGGAGTTCCACGCCTTACAGCCCGGACACTGCCCCAGCCATTTTGCCGTTTCATAGCCGCATTCCTGACAGAAAAATCTGGTTTTTATTTTTGTTGCCATTTATTTTGAAATTTCTACCTTTACTTCTCCGATTCCAGCAAGCTCCACGCTCACATTCAGCTTTCCGCCGAGGTTCGTGCGCATTCTGCCCGCATCCTCACCGTTGATTTTCACATCATATTCCATATCTTCCTCCAGACCGAGTGTGATCTGCGCGTCCTCTGTGCCCTCTACCATGAAGCTGACGCCATTTTCGCTCTCCGCAAAATGCTCTACGCTCGTGCCGGGCACGGACTCATAGACAAACATGCCGTTTCTTTCCAGCTTGGTAATCTCTTTAAAAGTCTTTACCTTGTACTCATCGCCGCCGGCCTCAAAGCCCTCCTTCTTGCTCTTTTCCTGCAGAAGATGATTGCCGAAGCTGATCTTTCCGTCTGCTTCTGTTCTGATGAGTTCTGCTACTGCTGCCATTCTTTTGTCCTCCTGTCCGCCTTTGCGGCGGTTTGCTGTTTATTTGTTTTTGACGCTGAAAACAACTTTATTCTCGCGGAAGCCTGCACTCACATGATCGCCGGATTTTACCCGTCCCGACAGAATTTCTTCCGCAAGTGCGTCCTCGATCAGCGTCTGAATTGCTCTCTTTAACGGTCTTGCACCCATTTTCAGATTGCTGTATTTTTCTACGATATGCTCTTTCAGAGATGGTGTCAGTGTCAGGCTGATATCCAGCTGCGTCCGGCAGCGCGTAATCAGGCTCTGCGCCAGCAGATTGATAATTCGCTTCATATCGTCTTTTGTCAACTGATGGAATACGATCGTTTCATCTATCCGGTTTAAAAATTCCGGTTTGAACAGGCGTTTTACCTCTTCCATCACGCCGGCCTTCATCTTTTCGTAAGTCTTTTGCGCATCTTCTTTTGCCGCAAAGCCGAGATTTTTTGGCTCCACAATCCGCTGTGCACCGGCGTTGGACGTCATGATGATGACGGTATTTTTGAAGCTGACCTTCCTGCCTCTGGAATCCGTGATATGCCCATCGTCCAGCACCTGTAGCAAAATATTGAAAACATCCGGGTGCGCTTTTTCGATTTCGTCGAATAAAACCACCGAATACGGATTTCTGCGAACCTTTTCAGAAAGCTGTCCGCCCTCGTCAAAGCCGACATAGCCCGGAGGCGAGCCGATCATTTTCGAAACAGAGTGCCCTTCCATATATTCCGACATGTCCACGCGGATCAGCGCGTTTTCTGAACCAAACATCGCTTCTGCCAGCGCCTTGGAAAGCTCCGTCTTTCCGACACCTGTGGGACCGAGGAACAAAAACGAACCGATCGGTCGTCTCGGATCCTGCAGTCCGACTCTGCCGCGGCGCATCGCCCGCGCAACGCTCGATACGGCTTCTTCCTGTCCGATCACGCGCTTGTGCAGAATAGATTCCAGCTTTAACAGCCGTTCGCTCTCTTTTTCGGTCAGGCGGCTCACCGGAACCTTTGTCCAAGTGGAAATGACCTTTGCGATATCCTCTGCTGTCACCTCTGGCTGCCCCTTTTTGCGGCTCTTTTCCTGTCGTTTCTGGTGCTTTTCGTAACGGGTGAGCGCCTCCTTTAGCTTTTGCTTTAGTCTGGAGGCCTCCTCCAAATCCTGATCGCGGATCGCCTGCTCCAGCTTTTCATCCAGCGTTTTGATTTCCTTTGCCTGGTTTGTTGCCTCGTCAGTCGTCTGCATCCGCTGCAGGCGCACCGCAGCAGCCGCCTCGTCCATCACGTCGATCGCCTTGTCCGGGAGCTTCCGGTCGTTGATATAGCGATTGGAAAGATGTACTGCGGCCTCGAGGGCTTCCGGCAGAATCTTTACTTTATGATGCTCTTCATATCTGGAAACGATTCCCTGTAAAATGCCGATCGCCTCTTTTTCCGTTGGCTCTTCGACCGTAACCGGCTGGAAACGGCGTTCCAGGGCAGCATCTTTTTCGATATATTTGCGGTATTCTTCCAGCGTTGTCGCGCCGATCAGCTGAATCTCGCCGCGCGCAAGGGACGGCTTTAAAATGTTGGAAGCGTCAATCGCCCCCTCTGCGCCGCCTGCACCGATCAGTGTATGCAGCTCATCCAAAAACAGTAAAATATTTCCGTCGTCTGTCACCTCACGGATGACCTTACGAATTCGCTCCTCAAATTCGCCGCGGTATTTGCTTCCCGCGATCATCCCGGACAGATCCAGCATCAGAACCCGTTTATCCTTTACCGTATCCGGCACGCTGCCCTCCGTAATCCGAAGCGCAAGTCCCTCGACGATCGCCGTTTTGCCGACACCGGGTTCTCCTACCAGGCACGGATTGTTCTTCGTCCTGCGGCTTAAAATCTGAATCACGCGCCCAATCTCCTGATCGCGCCCGACAACTGGATCGAGCTTTCCCTGTGCAGCCAGCTTCGTCAGATCCCGGCTGTAAAGCTCCAGCGTCCCGGTCTGGCTCTTTTTTTGCCTGCGTCCCAGCTCTTCGCGGTACGCCGTAGGGTCCAGTCCTGCTGCCAGGAGCGTATCCCGCATGATTTTCTGCAGCGGCAGCGACAGCGTCTGCAGCACCCGCACTGCAACATTATCCCCATCTCCTAAAAGCGCTAACAAAATGTGTTCCGTTCCGGTCAGCGCGCTGCCTGCCTTTTCCGCCTGTCTGTGGCTTTCCTCCAGAACTTCCTCTGCCCGGGGGGAATAACCGTCCCGCTCTATGACCGGATTGGGCGTCTCCGGAGCCAGCAGATCCTGAATCATTTCCCGGATCGCCTCTTCTTTTGCCCCGTTTTCCGTCAGAACCCTTGATGCCACACCGGTTCCTTCTTTGATCAGACCCAGCAGGATATGCTCTGTCCCAACATAATTCTGATGCAGGCTTTTTGCCGCCCGCCCTGCCAAAAGCAGGGCAGTTTTTGCCTTATCCGTAAACTGTGACTGCATCTGTTATAGTCCTCCATACTCTTCATAAATCTCATCTATCAAAGCATGTACTTCCTCGCGGGAAATATTCCGACAACTTGCCCGTGCCAGAATGACCCGCAGCGACTCCCGCATCTGCTCCAGATCACTGATTCGATCCGCATCAATCGCAATCACTGCGCCGCGGCGTCTGTCCACCTTGACGAAGCCCTCCTGCTTGAGCACGGTATATGCCTTATTCACTGTATGCATGTTAATCCCAATGGATTCTGCAAGCTGCCGCACGCTCGGGAGGGACTCTCCCTCCTTGAGCCTGTTTGTCGCAATCCCGACAATGATCTGATTGCGCAGCTGTATATATAACGCTTCTTCGCTGTTAAAATCGACTTCCAGAATCATGCTGATCTCCCATCCATTTTCTCTTTAAAGTGTTCTAGAAACACTATAACAAGAATCCTGAAAATAGTCAACAATAGCATGCACGCGCTGCGAGCATGCTATTGTCATGAATAAAACAAAACACCCGGCACTGCTGTTTCCTGTGCTCCCGCCAGACAGCGGGCAGTTTGCAGCAAAAGCCGGATGTTTTTCATGGATTCACGACAATAGCATGTTCGCAGAACGTGCTTCTATTGTTTTCTGAATGCTTGCTTTTTGGAAGATTTATTTCAGGTCAAGGAATTCAAATTCAAGATCGTCATCATCCAGGAAATTCCTGGACTGCCAATCTTTGGATTTGCCCTTTTTGCGGCGCGGACGTTCTTCTTCCTCTTCCTCGTCCTCATCCTCGTCATCCTCGTCTTCATATTCGTCGACTCTGGGGCGACGAACAGGCTTCTTTACCGGAGCCTTCTTTGCCGGACGGCGGCGCGGACGCTCTTCTTCCTCGTCCTCATCCTCATCCTCGTCATCGTCATCGTCGTCATCCTCTTCTACATAACGGGCAGGCTTTTTGCGGCCGAAGCGGCGCGGACGTTCTTCTTCCTCGTCCTCATCCTCATCGTCGTCTTCGTCATCCTCGTCGTCCTCTTCGTCATCATCATAATCGTCATAGTCTTCATACGTGCTTCTGACTTTGATGATCAGGATTGTTACAACGATAATCAGAACTACGATTACAAACGCCATCAGAATAACGACAAAGCGCATGCTCTTTGCGGTCTGGTCGATGGTCGCCTGGTTGTTCTTGTTGGTCTCCTCTGCATTCAGCAGGTCACTGACCTGATATCTGGTTCCCATAGTATTATCATGCAGATACCATGCACTGCTGCCGCTTCCGTCATCCTCAAAGGCGACGGAATAATCTGCGGAGTTGTCTACGATCGGCTCCTCCTCCGGTTCCTCCGTCTCCTGAGTTTCGTCAACAGCCGGCTCTGCTGTCGCCTCCGACACATGTGCCTCTACCAGATCGGAACGGATATATCCGCTTACATTATCAAATGTTACTGCATACCAGGTCTTGCCGTCGCTGCCCTGTGTCTCGCCGGTAACGGTCAGCTCCTGTCCGCTGGCTGCCTTACCTGCAACGCTTGCGCTGGTGGAAGCTTCGCTTCTGATATTAACGCTGGAAGAGGTTACGGTTGCGCTGGTAACGGTTCCTGCAGCAGCTGTCCCTGCTGCGTTATCCTCTGCGGCGTTATCCTCTGCGGCTGCATCAGCGTTTCCGTCCTCTGCAGCATTGGTGTCGGTTGTTGTGGTCGTTGTCGTTCCGCTCGGGGAAGAGGTCAGCGGCACAGCGCCGACTTCCATTGTGGATGTAAATAAAAATACCGCAGCAAGTGCACATCCCAGCACAGTGCTGAACTTGGTCGTCCATTTCATCATTCTAATTTACGTACCTTTCTGATTCCGATCCGCAAA
>ULRL01060095.1_pt1 | contig 10698 bp, 9 predicted proteins | sample 1955391 | NCBI WGS metagenome assembly ULRL01 (sample SAMEA4835681, study PRJEB28245) | human gut metagenome | biome: gut microbiome; material: fecal sample | place: Denmark | collected 2008
GTACCATGAGAAGATCGACAGCCTGCTTGACACCTACGCCCGGAAACTGGCCGCCAACATGAACCACAGCTTTGCCATTGACGCCCGTGTCCCCTCGATCCTGATTGCCGGTGGTTCCAATTTCCCGGTGCGCCAGAAAGAAAAACAAAACGCGGCCCGCGACAGCAATATGCAGGAATGGCAGTATATCCAAGGGCTGCTTGATAAAATCCGCAGCACCGGCATGGGCGGCATCCGGCAGGACGACCCGCAGGCCATCCCCAAACTGCAAAAGAAGCTGGACGGGCTGGTAAAGGCGCAGGAAACCATGAAAGCCGTGAACGCCTACTACCGAAAGCACGGTACTTTGGACGGCTGCCCGCACCTTTCCCCTGACAATATCGAAAACCTGAAAGCGGATATGGCATCAAGCTGGCACTATGAAAAGAAACCCTTTCAGAGCTGGGAGCTGTCCAATAACAATGCGGAAATCCACCGCGTCCGGCAGCGGATCGAAAGCCTGACCCGCGCAAAGGAAACTGTCTATGTGGGCTGGGAGTTTGACGGCGGCCATGTGGAGGCCAACCGGGAACAGAGCCGTTTGCAGGTATTCTTTGATGATAAGCCGGACGCAGACACCCGCCAGCAGTTGAAAGAACACGGCTTCCGCTGGGCACCAAGCGTCGGGGCATGGCAGCGCCTTTTGAACGGGAACGCCTATTACGCCGCTGACCGTATTCCGAGTATTCAGCCCCTTACCGGCGAGAAGCCCACGGAGCTGCAACGCAGCAGCATCCGGGAACAGCAGGCGCAGATGGCGCAGGCCCAAACCGAGCCGGAGGAATATGTCTACCGGGTACACGCCGCCACCCGCAGCGACAGCCCGGAAAACCTGTACTTGCTGCAAGCCTATGTCCCGCAGGAGGACGGCACGGTAAAAATTGGGGCGGTTCTCTATGCCGGGACGGAAGAAAAATGCCGGGAGCTGCTGGATCAGCTCAATACCGGGGAACTGACACAGGAGGCCGTCAAGGAGCTGTACGCCAAGGAACAGGAGCAGCCGCAGGAACCGGCCCCGGAACAGGAGGCAGCACCAGAGCCGGAGCCTGCCCCGGCACAGGAAATCACGCCGGAACCTGAAACGGCGCAGGAAGATGTTTCCGCCGCCGAGCCGCAGGAAAAGCCAGCCGATAAGCCCCTGACCGATTTGCAGAAAAAGGCGGTGGAAATCGCTGACCGCTACAAAGACCTGCCCCTGCAAGGCAAGATTGATATAATCGCGCAGGCGTTTGGCTGCAAGACCGGCGAAATCCACACTTCCCCCTGTACCGGCAAATGGCGCGGCACCAGCGATATGTCCATCCGCTTTGACAACGGCGCGTCCCTGTTCATCGGCAACCACCTGACGCCAAAGGCCAAAACCGTAAAGGTACAGACGGAATATGTCAACAGTGCGTTGGTACGCTATAACCCGGAAATCGTGCAGGCAACCAAGGAAGCGGCCCTGCCCGTGCTGTTGCGGCGGGAGGCCAAGGACAACGAGATTGCCGCCCAAAAGGGATTGAAGCCCTACACACTGCTGAATGTGGAGTTTAACAACGGAACCGACGAGCAAACCGGCGGCTATATGGGCTGGTACTATGTGACGCTGGCCGTGGACGGGAAAATCTGCACCCATCTGGAAACAGGATTGAACTATGACATTGCAGACGGCAAGGTGAGCGACACCCCCACACGGGCCGACTACTATCCGGCGGGAGCCTTGAAAGAAACCGATGTGGACTATGTGTTTAACAACGTGGGCTTTTCCTCTGCGTCCACCCTCTATGCGCTGCCGCTGCGGGAGGATGTACGGGAACGGGCGGAACAAACGCTGGCCCGGCGCAGCGCCGACCAGCCGGAACGGGACACCTTTTCCATCTATCAAGTGCCTGCTGGCCCACAGGGGCGCGACTTCCGCTATCGGCCTTATGAGGAATTGCAGGCAGCAGGGCTGGCCGTGGACAGGAAAAACTATGCGCTTGTCTACACGGCCCCGCTGGACGGCAAGACCACGTTGGAGGATATTTACCGCACGTTCAACGCCGACGACCGGCCCGCCGGTTTCCGGGGACACAGCCTGTCCGTTTCGGATGTTGTTGTGGTAAATCGCGGCGGCAAGGAGGAAGCCCATTACTGTGACAGCATCGGGTTTACCCCTGTGCCGGAGTTTATGCGGGAAAGCCCCATCAAGACCGCTGAAATGTCCACCGAGCAAAATTACAACATGATTGACGGCACCCTGAACAATGCCCCGTCGATGGGGGAACTGGAAGCCAGAGCAAGGGCCGGGGAACAGATTTCCCTTTTCGATGTGGCCGAGGCAGCCAAGGCCGAGGACAAGAAGCCGAAGCAGACCCGCCCGGCGTCCAAGACCGCCCAGCGCCAGAAAAAGCCGTCCATCCGGGCGCAGCTCAAAGCCGCCAAGGAGGAACAGGCCAAAAAGCCGCCGCAGCGGGAAAAATCAAAAGAATTGGAGGTGTAGGCCGTGAACAGATTTGAAAATGTGGATGTGCTGGCCGCGCTGGAACAACTTATGCGCCAGAACACCGCCTTTTACCGCAATGATTTTGAGATTGACAAAGAAATCATCCGGCAGGCCGCCGCCAGCGACAGGGCCGAGGACAAAACGCTGCTGTGGATGTCCCGCCCGTCCGGGACGTACTGTTTCCGGGAGCGCGACGTTTTCCTGCAAGACACCCGGCAGCACAACACATGGCGCTTTTATGGGGAGCAGACCCGCGACCGTATTCTGGCCTACGCCGTGGAGCTGACCGGCAAGGTGGGCGGAAAGATACGGGGCAATCTCTATGAGCTGGACTATCCCCAGCATTTCCGGCACGTCGCAGCCGAGGCGGTACAGGCCGACACCATCATCCTGCACTATGAGAAGGGCGACCGGGAACAGCCCGCCAGCCTGTATTTTGACGGACGGCCTGACCCCAAGCTGGGGGCGTTCCTGCGGTATGAGGCAAAGCCCAATGAGCCGGAAAACCTGCGGGAAGTGCTGCGGCAGGAGCAGAAAGGCCGGGAGCAGCTTGCTTCCGGCGACTTCAAAGCCCATGTCACGGCCCTGCATGACAGCCTGATCCGGGACGAGGCCCAGCGTATCGTTGCGGGAATGAAAGGTCTTTCTGCCCCCAACAGCCCCAACAAGACGCATTTCATGGGGGAACTGTCCCCCTATTTTACGCAGATCGCGTCCAGCAAGGACACTGACCGCCTCTTTTCCATGCTGCCTTATAAATCGCTGGTGTTTACCGGCATCAAGGACAGGCATGGGATATATGCCATGATCGGCAAAGACGAGAGCCGGGACAAGGAAGTGCGGCGGCCCCGCGCTTCCATCCGAAAGCAGCTATCCGAAACCAAACAGGCCCAAGCCCCGAAAAAGGCCCCGGCCCGCACCAAGAAAAACGAATTGGAGGTATGACAATGCAGTTTAATGTGGAGGAAGAAAACCTGATCTGTCTGTATCACAATGCCGACCGGCGCAGGACGATGGCGAAGCTCCATGCCGCGCTGCCGGATATGGACGGGGAAATGGCGGCACTGGCCTGCCAGACCCTTGCCAAGCTGAACACCATGACCGACGCCGACTTTGAGGCGCGGAAGTTCCATTTCACAGACGAATAAATAAAGCATAACGAAGCGCCGGACGCGGGGGCTGTATGGCCTCTACGTCCGGCGCTGTTTTTTTGCCTTTATGCCTGCTCCATCGGGAAATTCGGCAGGGCTTCCAACAGTTTCATAATCAAGTGCTGTTTCATATCCTCGTCTACGGCCAGCTCGTCAATCATGGGGGCATAGTGTTCAAGCACCTTTTCCGTAGCCCACTTCTCGCCTGCGACGGCGGCCTTGATCGTGGCGCTGTCCAGCAACATTTCCTGTTCGGCCATCCTGTCCACTCCTGTCTTTTTTATGCTTGTATCAGCATAACACAGAACCGGGAGAAATACCAGCGGCGGAAACATTTTCCTACGCATTTAGAAGCCCTCTCTGGCGGGGATTGGATAATCTGTCCCGCCTGCCCGTCGACCGTGCCGGAAAAGCCTTGTCACGGCTGGTTTTTCACCGCCCTAAATGCGTAGACAACAGGTATCTTTGATATTGTTTTTTCGACTTACATTTTGTGAAACTATTTATTTTATAGGCAAAGTCAAAAAGAATGTCGCCCCACCGCCAGAAGTATCTTCAAATCCAATTTTCCCCGCCAACATCCTTGCCAATTCTTTTGCAATACTAAGCCCCAAACCGAAGTGGGATTTATCTGTACGGGATTTATCCGCACAATAGAACCGATCAAAGATAAATGGCTTGTCTTTTTCGGCAATCCCACGTCCATGATCTATGACAAGAAAGGTAAGCTCCCTTGATGTCCATCTGGTCTGTATTTCAATGCTGCTGTTTTCTGGCGCATAGGAAACAGCATTGTCTAAAAAGATGCTCAATATCTGAAAAAGGCGTTCCTGATCGGTATGAAGCTGCGGATAGCTTTCCTCACCTAAATTCAAATCTAAATGGATGGCTTTTTTCCTACATACCGGCTCATAAGCCTCATACAGCATGATCAGTAAGGTATCTACATTCACTTCCTGTATCTGGATCGTCCATTTATCCGCGTCCGAAGATGCAAGAAGCAACATATCCCGTACTAATCTTGACATTCTCATACACTCTGTGTCAATCACTTTCAGATGGTTTTGTGCTTGAGGTTCCGCTATCTCAATATTCTGGATGTTTTCCACGTTTGCCATGATCACAGCCAAAGGTGATTTCAGTTCATGGGAAGCGGCGGCAACAAAGTCTTTTTGGCTTTGCAGCACCCGTTCCGTCGGTTCAAAAGCCCGGCGTAACAAAAAGCGGCTAACAAAAAGAATACATACGAAAGCCAGAAGCCAGATGCAGCAGTATGTCGGGGCTTGCCGGAATGTTAGTGTGCTTATGGACGGCTGCTCGTAAAACAAAACCAACGAATACCAATTTCCTGATTTTGTGCTGATACTTGCCGGGATAACATAATAGCGGTCATGGCTATTTCCGGTGATTTCTCCATATCCCCCCTGTTCGGTAATTTGGGAAAAGTTTGTATGATTGGTTGGGGACTGGATTTCAATGCTTTCCTCTGCGATTTTCCCTAATGTATCAAGGTCTGTCAATGTGTCCGGGTCACTTTGATACAGGATATTGCCAGCGTTGTCTTTCAAGATACTGTAAACATTCATTTCTCTTTCGTAATTGGAAAGCAGCTCAACCGGTCTGTCCGGGTCAGCTTCTAACTGATAGATAATCAGGGAAGCCATCCGCTGGATGTAAGTAATATCGGCAATCTGCCGGGCCTGCCATGTATTCCAAAAGGAAAAACACAGGATCAGAGAAACAACCGTCATAAAAATGATAATCAAGAAAATCCGCAGCCGATTTTGTAAGTGCCTAAGCATTGGATTTCTCCAATCTATATCCTGCGCCGTAAATTGTTTTGATTTCACAACTACTATGAAGTTCTCTTAATCGCTTCCGCAGAAAGGAAATATAGTTGTCCACGTTTCCCGGCTCTATATCGGCATTGCTGCCCCAAACTTTTAAGACAAGCTGCTCCCTTGAAAATGCAGTTTTCGGCTGCTTCATCAATACGCTTAAAAGTTCTGCCTCTCTTGCGGTCAATACAAGTTCCTGCCCATTGCAGACGATTTTTCGGTTGGGATAGTCTAAATGAAGATCAGCATAGGAAAGCGCCCCTGTTTCCTGAATTTGCTGCGGCCGCCGCGTCAAGGCCCTTACCCTTGCCATCAGTTCCCGGATATGAAATGGCTTTACCAGATAGTCGTCTGCTCCACCGTCCAGTCCGTCCACTCGGTCGTCCAAAGCAGACATTCCAGTAATGATAATAACAGGGATTTGAATATTTTTCCGGCGCATAGCCTTTATGATCGTCAGTCCGTCAATGACAGGCAGCATACGGTCTACGATGGCAAGATCATATCCGTAATCCGTATTCAGGGCATACAGCATAGCCGTCTCTCCGTCATTACAGCAGTCTACGGAATAGCCATTCTTCATCAATTCCTGTTGAATGGATTGACATAAATCAAGATCATCTTCCATAAGTAATACCTTTATCATTCTTGTATATTCCTTTTCTTTGAGATAATTTTTACCTTTAGTATATCAGAGAAACTCTCTAAAAGTTCTCTAAAATGAGCCGGAAATTTTCTTTTTTCTTTGATGAGTTTTAGAGAAGTTTTTTTGTATGATAAGCCCGTAAAAACGAAAGGAGATATATCAACATGAAACACATGAAATTAGTAGCAACAACTTTAGCTTTGGTTTGTGTCCTCTCTCTGGCAGGCTGCGGTAATTCTAACACAGGGCAGTCGGGGGATAATGAACCGCCTACTTACAGTCAAATTGAAAATCAATCTGATAGTGAGAATACAAATACATCCAATGAAACCGCAACAAATCTGGATGACTTGCTGAAAACAGTTCTTTTAAGAGGAAGCGTAGCTGATTTTCAGGACGGAAGTTTTAATGTTGTTCCCGATCAGGACGATGGGCAAATGATAATAGCGGCTGCCGAGGGTATGGAAAGCAGTATGGAAAGTACAACTGTTTCTTATGACGAGAGTTGTATATTTCAGATTGCCAACATCGACAGTTCCACCGGTGCCGTGGAATTAAAAGCAGCTACGGCTTCCGATGTAAAAAAATCTACGCCTGTTTATATTTATGGAGAAACACAGGATGATGGGGAAATCCATGCGACAAAAGTGCTGATTACCCGGTTTAATTAACAGGAGGGATAATGAGATGCCTTTTTATAAGAGAGGTTTCCTTTATCTGATACGGAAACGCGGAAAGTCGATATTGCTGCTGTTGATTTTCCTTTTTGTCAACAGCATGATACTTAGTACAAATATGATTTTACACGCCACAGAAAGTACCGAAGCTGCTATGCGGGAAAAAGCAGGGGCAAAAGTAGTCTGTGAAATTTCAGACACTACCTATCCGATTACAGATAAAGAAGCCGATACCATTAAAGATTTGGCGGGGGTAACGTCCATCAATCGAATGGGCAGGCAATCCGCATATTTAACGGATTTTTCGCCAGTTACGGCAAGCACTTCCGCAGAGCCGGACAATTTGAAAGTCAGCCTGCTATCCTATGATGATATGGACACAGACAGTCCCTTTGCAGATCAGTCCTATCGGCTGACAGACGGTGAACTGATTAGACCAGAAACAAAATATAGCGCTGTAATTAACGCTCAGTTTGCAGAGGCCAATGGTTTGCAGATTGGCGATACACTTTCTTTTGAATCAGAAAGCGGAAAAACTGTTACCGTGGAAGTGATTGGAGAATATCTTACTGGCAATGAAAGCCAGCAGGAAAACACTACTCTTGCCGTCTATCGGATGGAAAATCAGATTTATATAGATAATACAGCTTATGTAGAATTATTTGACGGCAGCGGATTTTATAAAGTATCGGCCTATACCGGACAGCCAGAGCTTTTAGATACATTGGCCGAGAGCATACAGGGAGTTTTACGGGATAAAGCGGACGTTACTACATCGGATGCCCTGTATCAACAGATGAAAGCACCATTAACACAAATAACAAGAGTGGTGTCGCTGATGCGTTTGCTTACCTTTTTCACCGGTACGGTGATTGTTTCCCTGCTGCTTTGTATGTGGATGCGGAGCAGACAAAAGGAAATGGCTGTGTTTATCAGCATGGGCGAACAGAAAATCATCATTTTTTTACAGGCGCTTTTGGAAGCGGCAGTTGTGTTCCTCATTGCCCTGATTGGTTCCTGCGGCCTCGGTTCGCTGGCCTCAGGCTGGCTGCAAGATCTGCTGCTGTCCTCTGTGGAAACAAGCGTTTCTTTGCAGGTTTCCTTACAATTTACGGATATAGCTTTGCTATTGGGGATTGGCAGCGGAGTGGTTGTAATTGCTGTATTGCTGTCCTTATTGCCTGTAATCCGGGCAAATCCGAAAGATATTTTATCACGAATGGAGGGATAAACGATGAATTTATTTGGGCGGGCGATCCGTTCCTGTTTTAGAAAGCCAGTTAAAAGCCTGCTGCTCCTGCTTGTGGTTTGTATTATAAGTCTGCTTTTCCTGTCCGGCATGGCAAGCCGTTCTGCGAATATTGCCACAAAAGACAGCACACGGCAAGCCATCGGTGCAGGATTTTTACTGGAATATAATCCAGAGAACAGAAGCCAGCGGGTAGATGAAGCCTGTCAAAAAATATCTGAACTATATCCAGACGGTCAAGGAAGCTATGATGGAGTGCATCTGGAAAAAATGACCGTCATGGGTTCAGAGAGTTGGATGGTAACAACAGACAATTCTTTTGAGTCGTTAAAATCAGATGATATTGAGAAGATCGCTGCTGTGGAGGGAATTGCCGACTATAATATAACAACGGTTCCAACCGCAGTGAAACAGGCAAACTTTGAACGGATTGAAGATACCGATGCAGACCAGACCAATGATTTTCAGGGTGTGGCCCTGATCGGTAATCGGGATATGTCAATGGACGCCAATGTCCTCAGCGGTAATGTCACCATCCTGGAGGGACGGATGACTACAAAGGATGATACAAACGCCTGTGTTATTTCCGAAGAATTGGCAGAAAAAAACCAACTAAAGGTAGGCGACCAGCTACAATTTCATTCGGTAAAAGCAGAAGAACCTGTGCAGGAGGCAACGATTGTAGGTATCTATCAGGTTAAGGAACGGATGGAACCTTATATGTCTGGCGATACTTACCGTTCCGAAAATGTTATTTTCACAGATTTGCATTTTCCTGAAAAAGTGGAGCAGGATGATCCGTTGTATGAAACGGCTTATTTCAAAGTAGCAAATGTGGATGACTACGATGACGTAAAAGAGGCCATCAAGAAAACGGATATTAACTGGCAATGGTATGATTTGATCGACAACAATGGAAATCTTGACACAATGGCTTCCAACTTTAATGATTTGGAAAAAATCAGTAACACGCTGCTTCTGGTTGTTACCGGAGCCAGCTTTGTAATCCTGTTTCTGATTTTCATTTTCTGGATCAAAAACAGAACAAATGAGATTGGCATACTTCTGTCCATCGGAATTGCAAAGGGAAAGATACTCTTGCAGATTTTAACCGAAGCCGTTCTGATCGGTGTTTTGGCACTTGCTCTTTCTTTTCTGATTGCTCCGGCAGTTTCTAATGCCGCTGCTGATTATCTGGTAGGCCAGCAGGCGGAGCAGGCCGAATTACAAGACGAAATGGATGCGGGCAAAGTTGCCACCGATTATCAGGCACCGGAACTTACCGTCACCAATGTAGAAACGGAAATTACTTCATATATGCTGCTAGTAGACAGTCTTAGCGTAGGCGTCTTGATTGTCTTATCTACTTGTGCGGCAAGCGTCCTGATTTTCCGCAAGAACCCGAAAGATATTCTAAGTGAAATGAGTTAGGAGGACTGGAAATGATTTTAGAGGCAAAAAATATCTTATATTCCTATAAATCGAAGCGGGATAAAATTGTCCTGAAAAATGTATCTGCCACTTTTGAGGAAGCCACGTTCTATGCGATTGTTGGTTCCAGCGGTTCAGGCAAAACCACCTTTCTGTCCCTTTTGGCGGGATTGGATAATCCGGTATCGGGAAACGTCCTTTATGGTGGCGAGGACATCCGCAAAAAGGGATTGAACTATCACCGCAGGCACAATGTTTCTCTGGTATTCCAGAACTATAATCTGATCGATTATCTTACCACCGAAGAAAACGTAAAGCTGGGTGGTAGAAAAAACGCCGAAGAATTATTGCGGGAAGTCAGTATTCCCCGTGAGGATTGGAAGCGGAACGTCTTACAGCTTTCCGGTGGACAGCAGCAGCGTGTGGCGATTGCCCGTGCTTTGGCAAGTGAGGCTAAGGTACTTCTGGCAGATGAGCCGACCGGCAATCTGGATGAAGATACAGCCGGTGAGATTATTGAACTGATAAAGAAAACCGCCCATGAGCTGGGAAAATGCGTTATTGTGGTAACACACAGTAAACAGCTTGCCGAAGGAGCCGATGTTGTATTGGAAATCAGTCAAGGCACGTTGAGCGAACGGGAAATCCCCATAGAAGATACCATTGATACCCGGTTGAGAAAATCATTTCACACTGTCGCAGCCACTATTGATGTTCCTGATAGTGAAAAGCTGAAAAAACGCATTGATGAAGAAATTAGACAAAGGCACATTCAATAGCAAAGAAAACGCCGGGCGCAGGGCCAGCAGGCCGCCGCGTCCGGCGCTTTCTCATGGGTTGTTTTCTACGCATTTAGAAACCTGTTCTGGCGGGGATTGGATAATCTGTCCTGCCTGCCCGCCGACCATGCCGGAAAAGCCTTGTCACGGCTGCGCTTTCACCGCCCTAAATGCGTAGACAGGAGGTATCTTTTCCGCTGCCGTTCGGCCTCTTTCTTCCGGCGCATCCGCACCGCGCAATCCGGGCAGTATTTGGCCCGGTTGGACTTCGGCGTGAACACGGCCCCGCATACGGCGCAGCGTTTCACCTCGTCCCGGCTTTTGCTGATCTCGGCGTACAAGGCCGCGTCCAACGGGAGGACGGCGGCCCGAAACCACCGGCACAGCAGCGAATAGGAAATGCTCTGGACGCACACACATT
>ULRL01026120.1_pt1 | contig 10515 bp, 8 predicted proteins | sample 1955391 | NCBI WGS metagenome assembly ULRL01 (sample SAMEA4835681, study PRJEB28245) | human gut metagenome | biome: gut microbiome; material: fecal sample | place: Denmark | collected 2008
TGGATGAACCGAAGAACATGCCTTCTGGCGCGTTTCTTGAGCCCGAAATCCCCTTATTAAGATTATTTTGCGTTTTGTATTCAAAAAAGTTGCAAAAGATTTGGTGGTTTCAAAAAAACGTTGTTAATTTGCACCGTGATTAGGAATCACGGGCGATTGTACGCAATCTGCCAGCAATGCACTACTCGCGGGAGCGTAAGGTAATTGATGAAAGGTAACAGCAGAAATCCACTACAGGGATGGGCGGTTGTTCTCGGTCATTCATTTCCCCACGCCTCCGCGTTTTTTTGTGCAGCCGAATTTCCTTAATAAAATAGAATACGTTTAAACCAAATAACGACGATATGGAAGTAAAGAATGCATTCGCGGGGACTTTGGAGTCAGGTGACATCCTGGTTCAGATTACCCCCTCGGAGGAAGAGAGCCTTCAGATCGACCTCGACTCGACGGTAGAGTACCAGTTCGGCGGCCAGATTCGCAAGGTCATCAAAGAGACATTGGAGAATTTGGGCGTGAAGAAGGCCCATGTGAAGGCTACCGACAAGGGTGCCCTCGACTGCACCATTCGTGCGCGCGTCACCGCTGCCGCAGTCAGAGCCACGGGCAAGGATGTTTGGGAGGATTAGTCCTCGGCCACGTATCCTTGGAATCTATACTAACGGAAGTCTAAACAGAACAAAGTAACCGACAGAAGAAGTATGCAGAGATTAAGAAGAACTATGATGTTCGTGCCGGGCAACAACCCCGGTATGATGCAGGACGCCTTCATCTACGGTCCCGACTCGATTATGCTCGACTTGGAGGACTCTGTGACGATGGCTGAGAAAGATACCGCACGTTTGCTCGTTTACAACGCGCTGAAGACCATCGACTACGGCACGACCGAGATGGTGGTGCGTGTCAACCCGCTCTCCACGCCGTATGGCAAGAAGGACATCGAGGCCGTCGTCAAGGCTGGCGTCGATGTGGTTCGTATGCCGAAGACGGAGCCCGCCGATGAGGTGCGTGAGATGGAGGCCGAGATCGAGCGCGTGGAGAAGGAGATTGGCTGCCTTGGCCGCACGAAGATCATGGCTGCCATCGAGAGCGCGCTGGGCGTGGTCAATGCCTACGCCATCGCCACCGCCTCCAAGCGCATGATGGGCATCGCCCTTGGCGCCGAGGACTATTGCGCCAACCTCAAGACGCAGCGCACGCCGGAGGGCATCGAGCTGCTGCTCGCCCGTCAGACCATCGTCGTGGCTGCCCGTGCTGCTGGCATCGACGCCCTCGACACGGTCTATTCCAACCTCAACGATATGGAGACCTTCCGCAAGGAGGTGGAGCAGATCCACAAGATGGGCTTCGACGGCAAGTCTATCATCAACCCGCGCCAGATTGATATCGTCAACGAGGTGTTCACCCCGTCTCAGAAGGCCATCGACAAGGCCATGGCCGTCGTCGGCGCCATCAAGGAGGCCGAGAAGCGCGGTTCGGGTGTGATTGCATTGAACGGTAAGATGGTCGACCGCCCCGTCGTCCTTCGCGCACAGAGAACGATTGATTTGGCCGTTGCGGCAGGAGTTATAAAGAAGGAGGATTTGGCATGAGCAATTTAGAGGAAAGACAGGCTTTGATCGGCGAGATGGCCGAGCACCTGAAGAAGAATATTTATCACAGCGAGGAGCGCAAGATCACCACGCCCCGCAAGGAGTATCAGGCTGAGAGCCAGAAGGTGGTTTCTCTGGAGGAGGCTATTCGCCGTTCCGGCCTGAAGGACGGCATGACGGTATCCTTCCACCACCACTTCCGTGGTGGCGACAAGGTGCTCAACATGGTGATGGACAAGATCGCCGAGATGGGCATCAAGGACCTCCACGTGGCTGCTTCCAGCCTGAACGACGTCCACAAGCCCCTCATCGAGCACATCAAGAATGGCGTCGTGACCCGCATCTCCACCTCCGGTATGCGTGGCGAGCTGGCCAAGGCCATCAGCCACGGCATCCTCAAGGAGCCGGTGGTGTTCCGTTCCCATGGTGGCCGTGGCTCTGCCATCGCCAATGGCGACATCCATATCGACGTGGCCTTCCTCGGCGCTTCTTCCTGCGACCCGATGGGCAACTCCTGCGGTTTCTCCCGTTCCGAGAATGCCAAGAGCATCTGCGGCTCCCTGGGCTATGCCCTTCCCGACGCCCGCTATGCCGACCACGTGGTGATCCTCACCGACGACCTCGTGAGCTATCCCAACACGCCGACCTCCATCTCTGAGCACGATGTGGACTGGGTGGTCGTCGTCGATTCCGTCGGCGATTCTTCCAAGATCGCCTCGGGTGCCATCCGCGATACGAAGAACCCGCGCGACATCCTGCTCGCCAAGGAGGCTTGCAAGGTGATTGTCAACAGTGGCTACTTCAAGGAGGGCTTCTCCATCCAGACTGGTTCTGGTGGTGCCTCGCTGGCCGTCGTGAAGTATCTGCGCCAGACGATGATCGACCAGAACGTGAAGGCTTCCTTCGCCCTCGGTGGCATCACCGCCCACATGGTGAAGCTCCACGAGGAGGGACTCATCGACCACCTGATCGACGTGCAGTCGTTCGACAAGGTCGCTGCCGAGTCCATCAAGGTCGATCCGAAGCACAAGGAGGTCTCTGCCAACGAGTATGCTTCTGCCGACGAGCCCGGTGCCGCCACGAAGTTCCTCGACATCGTGATCCTCTCCGCCCTGGAGGTGGACGTCAACTTCAACGTCAACGTGCTCGTGGGTAGCGACGGTATCATCCGTGGCGCCATCGGTGGCCACCCCGACACCGCTGCCGACTCTGCCCTGAGCATCGTCGTCTGCCCGTTGCTTCGCGGCCGCATCCCGTGTGTCGTCAATGAGGTGACCAACCTCATCACGCCGGGATCCACCGTCGATGTCGTCGTGACGGAGTATGGCGTGGCCGTCAATCCGCGCCGTCCGGATCTCGCCGAGCGCATGCAGGCTGCCGGCATCAAGCTCGTCACCTTGGAGAGCCTCCGCGACCGTGCCCTCCGCGCCATCGGCACGCCCGCCCCGCTGCCCTTCGGCGACAAGGTGGTCGGTGTGGTGATGAACCGCAACGGCGAGGTGATGGATGTCATCAAGAACATCAAGGACTAATCCTTCATACAAAATAGGAGAAGATGGCGATTGGCCTGCCCTGGTGCATGGCCAATCCCTCTCCTCCCTTATTGATTTTAAAAAAACAACCATACGTTGATGGAAATCACGCTCGAACAGTTATTGAAGAGCCGCGACCAGCGATGGGACAGGGAGAGGCGCCTTTTGCAGGAGTTTCCTGGCCAGACGCTTGTCGTGCTGACCGTCGTCATGCCGGGCCGCGTCAAGCGCAATGCCCACACGCGCATCATCGCCCGTGCTGCCGAGGCTGCCGTCCAGGCCTTCCTGGGTCCGAAAGTGGTGCTCTGCTACACCAACGACGCGCCGACGGGCTACGAGGCCTATTGGATCGTGCGTGCCGAGGCGCGCAGCGTGAAGCGGCAGATGTGCGGCATTGAGGATTTCCATCCCTTGGGTCGGCTTTTTGACCTCGATGTCATCCAGTCCGACGCCACCCCTCTCTCGCGCACCGATGTCGGCTTCGCGCCGCGCCGCTGCTTGCTCTGCGATCAGGAGGCCCGCTGGTGCATGCGCAATCATACCCACACGCAGGAGGAGATTCTCCAGCGCATCGACGAGATGGTGAGAGAGTTTAACGCTGAAAACTGACGCTTATGTATGCCGACTACGAGATAAGAGAAGTGCCCATCGGTTATGGACCCGCTCGCCGCAAGGTGGAGGAGTTTCTCGGAAAGCGCACCTTGCGACTCGACAAGGTCGATTACTACGAGGCCATCTACCCCTGTGGTGGCGACGAGATGCTGGCCGTCGGAGGCCTCTTGGGCGACGCCATCCGTTGCATCGCCGTCAAGGAGGGCATGGAGGACGAGCACCTGGCCAACCGCCTGGTGTCCCATCTGATGGTCATCGTGCAGCGTCGGGGCTACCCCACGGTGAAAGTCTTCACCAAACCCAGCAACAAAGCCGTTTTCGAGAGCCTGGCCTTCGAGACCCTGGCCGAGACCGACAGCGTGGTCTTCATGGAGAACGGACAGATGCCGTTGCGGGACTATCTGCTGAGCCTGGAGCGGCTGGCACGCCCCGGCAAGTCGGGCGTGATCGTGATGAACTGCAACCCCTTCACCCGCGGCCACCGCTACCTCATCGAGGAGGCTTCCAAGCAAGTGGACAACCTATACGTTATTCCCCTCAAGGAGAATAATCGCAACTTCAACTACGAGGAGCGGCGCGAGATGATCCGTCTCGGCACCGCCGACCTTGCCAATGTGACCGTCTGCGAAGGCAGCGCCTATGCCATCTCCCAGGCCACATTCCCCACCTATTTCCTCAAGCAGCTCGACAAGGCTTCGGAGAATCAGATCGAACTGGATCTCCAGATCTTTGCCCGCTACCTGGCCCCCGCCCTGGGCGCCACGGTGCGCTTCGTCGGCACCGAGCCCTTCGACCCGCTGACGCGCCGCTACAACGAGATGATGACCGAGCTGCTGCCGAAGAGCGGCATCGAGGTCGTACAGATCGAGCGCAAGGAGCTGGAGGAGAAGCCCATCAGCGCCTCGCGCACCCGGGCCTTCATCGAGAACAACAAGCTCCATGCCGCCATGCAGCTCGTGCCCCCCACGACCCAGCCCTACATCATGGCCAAGTTTGCCGTCGATGCGCTCCAGCAGGAGCTCGACACCACGCCGAAGCCCGGACTGGTTGACAAGGACAATTCCGGGGCCCATACCGACATGGACTATATCCTCATGGAGCGCAGCATCAAGTCGCTGCGCCCGTATTTCGTCCGGCTGGCCCAGCTCGGCCTGTCCGCGGACAAGCTCACCACGGCCGACGTGCAGCGCATAGGCATCGAGGCCGAGGCCGCCATGCTGCGCACCACCCACGGGGTCAACACCCACCGCGGCGCCCTGTTTGCCCTCGGCATCACCGTCGCCGCCGCCATGTGGCTCTACGCCCACGAGGGGCAGGAGGTGCGCAAGGAGCGTCTGCAGCAGATGATCCAGGAGATAGCGGCGGGCTTCCCTCCCTCCGCCGACACCCATGGCGCCGAGGTCGTTGCCAAGGCCCGCGTCAAGGGCGCGCGCGAGAACGCCGTCGAGGGCTATCCCGACCTCTTCGAGACCTGGGGCCCCTACTACCGCAAGCTGCGCGAGGACCCGCACCGTGCCCACCGCACGCTGCTCAAGATCATGTCGATGCTGCAGGACACCAACATCTATTACCGCACGGATGCCGAGACAGCCGAGATCGTACGCCAGTCGAGCGGCCAGTTGCTCCAGCGGTTCTCCGTCAATTCGCTCCGCGAGGCCGACGCCGAGTTCATCCGCCACAACATCTCGCCGGGTGGCTGCGCCGACATGCTCTCGCTGACGATACTCATCAACGCCATCCTCCGATAGGGGCGGGCGCCATTCATATCAAAAACAGAAAATAATAATTCTATTAAATAACAAAAAGTCATTTCTATTATGGTTGAACTGATCAAACATGGAGTGTATCTGCTCGACGGCCAGAAGGTGGTTGAGGATACAACGGGTATGCCCTCGGCCGACGAGGCTCGTGAGAACACCATCACCTACGGCATTCTGCGTGCCCATGACGTCAATGGTGGCAAGGGCAAGGAGATGCACATCCGCTTTGATGCGATGATGTCGCACGACATTACGTATGTAGGTATCATTCAGACGGCTCGCGCCAGCGGCCTGACGAAGTTCCCCCTGCCGTACGCCATGACCAACTGCCACAACTCTTTGTGCGCCGTCGGTGGTACCATCAATGAGGACGACCACGTCTTTGGTCTTTCTGCAGCAAAGAAATACGGCGGTATCTACGTACCCGCCAACCAGGCCGTCATTCACCAGTTTGCCCGCGAGGAGATGGTGAAGTGCGGCAATATGATTCTCGGTTCCGATTCCCACACCCGCTATGGCTCTCTGGGCAACATGGGTGTCGGCGAGGGTGGCGGTGAACTCGTCAAGCAGCTCCTCCGCAACACCTGGGACATCAACGCCCCGGAGGTGGTCCTCGTTTGGCTTGAGGGCACGCCGCGCCACGGTATCGGTCCCCACGACGTCGCCATCTCGCTGGTCAAGGCTGTCTTCGAGAGTGGCTTTGTCAAGAACAAGGTGCTGGAGTTTGCCGGCCCTGGCGTCGCCAACCTCTCTGTCGATTTCCGCAACGGCATCGACGTGATGACTACCGAGACCACCTGTCTGAGCTCTATCTGGGTGACGGACGAGAAGGTCCGCGAGCACTATGAGCTCCACCGTCGTCCCGAGGACTACAAGGAGCTGCGTCCGGGCAAGGTGGCCTACTACGACAGCATGGTGCGCATCGACCTCTCCAAACAGGAGTCTATGATCGCCCTGCCTTACCATCCCTCCAACGCTGTCTCCATCCACGAGCTGCAGGCCGATCCCGAGACCGTGCTGCGCCGTGTGGAGGAAGACACGAAGCGCCGCTTCGGCGACAAGGTGCAGCCCGACTTGGTGAGCAAGATCCGCGACGGCAAGGTTTATGCCGACCAGGGCATCATCGCCGGCTGCTCCGGTGGTACCTATGAGAACCTCTGCGAGGCTGCCGCCATCCTGCGCGGCCAGTCTGCCGGCAACGACTACTTCTCTTGCTCGGCCTATCCGCAGTCTTCTCCCGTCTATATCGCTGCCAACCGCGCCGGCGTGACGAGCGACCTCATCGAGGCCGGTGTCGTCATCAAGCCCGCCTTCTGCGGTCCGTGCTTCGGTGCCGGCGACGTGCCTTCCAACAACGGTCTGAGCATCCGCCACACCACGCGCAACTTCCCCAACCGCGAGGGTTCCAAGCCGGGCCAGGGCCAGATCTCCATGGTCGCCCTGATGGATGCCCGCAGCATCGCTGCCTCCGCAGCCAATGGTGGTGTCATCACCGCCGCCACCGACATCGACTACGAGGCCGACTACAAGCCCTACAGCTTCGACGACAAGATCTACGAGCATCGCGTCTATAGAGGCTATGGCAAGGCCGACGCCGAGCAGCCGCTCCGCTACGGTCCCAACATCAAGGACTGGCCCGAGATGTACCCGATGCAGGAGAACATGCTGGTCGAGCTGGCTGCCGTCATCCACGACCCCGTCACGACGACCGACGAGCTGATCCCCTCCGGCGAGACTTCCAGCTACCGTTCCAACCCGCTGCGCCTCTCCGAGTTTGCCCTCTCCCGCCGCGTGCCCGAGTATGTCGGCCGCAGTAAGGAGATCCAGCAGCTGGACCGCGACCGTCGCGCCGGCAAGGTCTCTGACCACATCCTCGCCGCTCTCAAGCAGGTCGGCGCCTCTGTGGAGACCACTTCCTTCGGTTCCTGCGTCTTCGCCAACAAGCCCGGCGACGGTTCTGCCCGCGAGCAGGCTGCCTCTTGCCAGAAGGTGCTCGGTGGCGACGCCAACATCTGCTACGAGTATGCCACGAAGCGCTATCGCAGCAACTGCATCAACTGGGGTATCGTGCCCTTCACCATCAGCAAGGACACCGAGTTCCAGTATGAGGTGGGCGACATGGTCTTCGTGCCCGGCATCCGCCAGGCCATCCTCGACGGCAAGGAGGAGATCGACGCTCAGGTCATCACCAAGAACGGCGTGAAGCCCATCCACCTGCTCTTCCAGAACCTCACCGAGGACGAGCGCACCATCCTGGCCGATGGTTGCCTGATCAACTATTACAAGGAGCACAACAAGTAAACTGCAAAAAATATGTTTGTCTGGCGACGGGCGGGACGGGCCCTGACGGCCCTCCCGCCACGTGCCAGCACGAAGATATCATCAAAGAATCAATCAATTACTAATAAAAAAGTAAATTCCTACAAAGCAATGGAAAAAATTCAGATGACCACCCCTATCGTTGAGATGGACGGTGACGAGATGACCCGAATTCTGTGGAAGATGATCAAGGACGAGCTGATCCTTCCGTTCGTTGACCTCAAGAGCGAGTACTATGACCTCGGTCTTCCCTACCGCGACCAGACCAACGACCAGGTGACGATCGACGCTGCCAATGCCAACAAGAAGTATGGCGTGGCCGTGAAGTGCGCCACGATCACTCCGAACCACCAGCGTATGGACGAGTACAAGCTCCACCAGATGTGGAAGAGCCCCAACGGCACGATTCGTTCCATCCTCGATGGTACGGTGTTCCGCGCTCCGATCCAGCTGCCGAGCATCAAGCCGCAGGTTCGCTCTTGGGAGAAGCCCATCACCATCGCCCGTCACGCCTATGGCGACGTCTATAAAGGCGTAGAGGTGCGCTGCGAAGAGGCTGGCGTTGCCAAGCTCGTCTTCGAGGGCAAGAGCGGCAAGAAGGAAGAGGTTGTTATCCACGAGTTCGACGGCCCGGGCGTCATCCAGGGCATGCACAACGTCGATAAGTCTATCCGTTCTTTCGCTCACGCTTGCTTCACCTACGCGCTCGACGTCCACCAGGATCTCTGGTTCGCTACCAAGGACACGATCTCCAAGAAGTACGACGCTCAGTTCCGCATCATCTTCAACGAGGTCTATGAGGAGTGCTACAAGGAGAAGTTCGAGCAGGCTGGCCTGGAGTATTTCTACACCCTCATCGACGACGCTGTTGCCCGCGTAGTACGCAGCAAGGGCGGCTTCATCTGGGCTTGCAAGAACTACGATGGCGACGTCATGAGCGACATGGTCTCCACCGCCTTCGGCTCTCTCGCCATGATGACCTCTGTCCTCGTCAGCCCCGATGGCAACTACGAGTACGAGGCTGCCCACGGCACCGTCACCCGCCACTACTACAAGTACCTCGCCGGCGAGGAGACTTCCACCAACCCGATCGCTACGATCTTCGCTTGGAGCGGCGCGCTCCGCAAGCGTGGTGAGAAGGACGGCATCCAGGCTCTCGTCAACTTCGGCGACCAGCTGGAGGGCGCTTGCTTCGACACGATGAACAGCGGTATTGTCACCAAGGACCTCGTCAACCTCATGGAGGGCGTCGAGGCCAAGGCTGTCAACTCGCTCGTCTTCATCCAGACCATCCGCAAGCACCTTGAGGAGCGTCTGAGCAAGTAAAAAGACGATCTATTGGGATTATAATAAAAATCCGACCTGCCGCAGTGTGGTAAGGTCGGATTTTTATTGTTATACTATACTTTTATTTTCCCCGAAAAGGTTTGTCTATGGTCCATCCGGAAAATGAAGTGAGAACCTATCCAGTAGAAAGTAAGTGACACTATAGTCCAAGCATACTGACACTCCAGTACCAGGCAAGTGACACTTCAGTACCAGGCAGGTAGTATAAAAAGCGGTACTGAGAATGGAGAGAATAGATGTCGATTGATACGCTTACGCCAAGACAACTGCCGAAAATGGAGGATGTCAAGTTCAGCTATTTCTCTTTTTCCCGAAACTCAACAGGGGACATTCCTACGTTTCGTTTGAAAAGCTTTATGAAGTAAGAATCATCCTTGAATCCTAAGTCGAAAGCGATCTCTTTTATTCTCAAATCGCTGTAGCGGATCATACGCTTGGCTTCCAAGATAATACGGTCGTTGATTAGTTTTAAAGGGCTTGTTTTTGCATATTGTTGAGTATGTGCGGCAAGTGTTGTTTGCGAAATTCTCAGTGCTTCTGTGTAGAACTTTACGGAATGATGTTTCGCGAAGTTCTTCTCGATCAAATCGACAAAAAGCCAATAGGTTCGATGAGGGTCTGAGTTTACATTTAGTTTACAGGCCTCTTCCCAATCTCCCAATCTGATGATGTCAATGAGAAATAGTGACAGAGCCGAGGCTAAGAAGTTTGATTTCAACACAGTGTCCTTTGTGTTTGATTCAGACTCTTCTTGTAGAAGTTTGGCGTAGCGTTCTATTTTTCTTTTTGCATTTTCCTGAAGGGTGCAATGTGATACGCCATGGATGGGATAGAATAGTTTCGCTTTTATGCAATTGAGCAGTTCTGTGTCTAAATGCAATAACAAGTCTTCCGTGAAAATAATACATATCCCATTGATGTTTTTGAGGTGACGGAAGGTATGGAGGTGTTTCGGAGACAAGAAGAAAATGGAGTCTTTTTCTATATTATACTCGTCAAAATCTACGATATGGGTGCCCTCTCCCGAGTGAAACCAGAAAATGCTGTAAAAACGATGTGAGTGCATTTCGTACCAAGGATCTGGGTACAACTCTATTGCGTCTTGAATGGTTGTGATGCAAAGAAACGAGGATTTAGATAGCGCTGAAGCCAGGCTATACTGCAAATATGTGTATTTCTTGGACGAAATGGCTCTTTTTTCAAATGTATGCTGGTCCATTTTTTCGATTATTATTTTAATGGTGCGAAGTTATAAACTTTTGTGGTAAAAACAAAGGAAAATATGGTGTATTTTATTGGCGCGTTAAAAAGTACCGTAACTATTCAGCAATAGTGTAGGCACGCACCTCCTACCAT
>ULRL01016883.1_pt1 | contig 10464 bp, 8 predicted proteins | sample 1955391 | NCBI WGS metagenome assembly ULRL01 (sample SAMEA4835681, study PRJEB28245) | human gut metagenome | biome: gut microbiome; material: fecal sample | place: Denmark | collected 2008
TAGGCGGGCCTCCCGTGCAGCCTTGGCCGCTTCCCTGCGGTACTGGGTGGGGGTCATGCCGGTGCGTTTTTTAAAGGTGCGGGCAAAATAACTGGAATCCTCGTAGCCCACCATGGAAGCTACCTCTGCTGCCGAACGGAACGGGTCGGTGAGCAGCTCCTTGGCAGCGTTGATACGCAGTTCGGTCAGGCAGTCCAGAAAGTTCATCTTCTGGTACTTCTTGAACTGTGCCGAGAGATACGCCGGGCTGATATGCAGGATCTCGCTCACACTGTCCAGCGAGAGGTCGAACATATAGTTATCCTCCATATACTTGCGCACATGGGCCATGACCAGTGCATTGCGGTCGTTCTCCCCTGCTTCGGCGGCTTCATCCTCCGGGTCAGCTTCCGGCTCCGGTTCCACCGGAGCCAGCTCTGCAAGGCGGCGGCCCGCCTCGATCTGACGGATGGCCTTGCGGATGGAAGCTTCCACTTCGTCCGGGTTCACCGGCTTGAGCAGATAATCGCAGGCACCCAGATGCATGGCCTCGTGGGCGTACTGGAACAGACTGTAGGCCGTAACAAAGATCACCTTGCACTCCGGGCGCTGTTCCAGCACGGCGCGGGCTGCATCCAGACCGTTCATACCGGGCATCTCAATGTCCATCAGGATCAGGTCTGCGCCCCACAGCACTGCCGTATCCGCTGCCTTGCGGCCGTTCTCGGCAGTCTCGATGGTCACTTCGTGCTCAAAGCGGCGGGCCACGATGTCCGCCAGCGTTTCCCGTTCCAGTGCTTCATCATCCGCGATCAACAGACGAATCATTCCTCAAACTCCTCCTCATTCTCCACCAATGGCAGATACAGCACCACCGCCGTACCGCGTCCCGGATGGGACCGTATCACAAAGCGGCTGTTCCGATCCAGCAGACGCAGGCGGGCCGCAACATTATAAATGCCGATATGCTCCCAGCGCTCACCGGGCTGGCTGAGCGCCCCGCGCAGCTGTCGTAATTGATCCAGCTGGATGCCCACGCCGTTATCCACCACGCGGATGCACAGCAGTCCCTTCTCCCGCAGAGGGTTCACGCGGATGCGCACCACACCGCCCTCCTCTTTGGGGCAGATGCCGTGCTTGAAGGCATTTTCCACAATGGGCTGTAAAATAAAGGACGGCACCATGGTCTCGGTAAGATCCAGCGAATCGGAAATGCGCCACTCCATACGCACCCGCTCACCAAAGCGGACATGGTAGATGGAGTAATATTCATCCACGATGCGCACCTCACGGGAGAGCGGCACCTGTTCATCGTTGCTCATCAGGCTGTAGCGCAGCAGATGCGAAAGCGCCATGATGAGCGCCTGCGTACGGTAGGCCGTCTCGGTACCGGCGGTCTGCTGGATCACATTCAGGGTGTTGAACAGAAAGTGCGGGTCGATCTGGCTGCGCAGCTGCTGCAGCCGGCTGCGCTCCATGCGGTTCTGCAGCTCCAGTGCTTCGGTCTTCTGGCGGTGCAGCTCCCGCTCGATCTCGTTTTTCTCCTGCAGGGTGGTCACCTGCTGGGCCATGGAGTGCTTCATGATGTTGAAGGACTCGGCCAGCCGAGCGATCTCCGGCTGCTTGGGCAGCGGGATGTCCGGGGTGTCGAACTCACTTTTGCCAATGGCGCGGGAGGCAGCGATCATCTGCTGCACCGGCGTGAGCAGACGCATGACCATCAAACCGGTAACGCAGCCCAGCGCCACGCACAGCGCCACCACCACCGTCTGCAGCATGGTGATGCGCTCGTTCAGGGCCGAGATGGTGGTGTAGGTGGTCTGGGAATCCTGAATGGCGGTTTCCAGCAATTGCAGGGTGTACTGGCTCAGGTAATCGCCGCAGGGCACCACCTTTGCATAATACAGCTGGGAAGCTGCGGCATCGTTGCCGCTGAGCAGGTCGTTTTCCAGCTCATCCAGCAGGCCGGTGTAGGTCTGATAGACCGTATCCACTGCGCTGTAGAGCACCCGCTGCTCATCGCTGACGCTTTCCAGACTGTTCAGGCTGGTACCGATGCGCCAGAGCCATGCGTTGCAGGTGGAAGATGCCGACTGCAGCCGGTCAATGATCTCCTCCGGCTCGCTGTTCTCCCAGCGGTAGTTCTCCAGCACGGAAATAGAGCTTTCCACACCGCCCTGAAAGCGGCTGATGGCGTTGAAGCAGCCCATCTGCGCGTCCTGTACTGCCTGCACTGCTCTGGACTGGTAGCCATTGAGCGTGAGCTGCATGGCAAAGGCCGCAAAAAATGCTGCCAGACACAAGCCCATGCGCTGCTTGAGGGTGATCTGCCGCTTGCGGTGCTGCAAAGCCTGCCGCCTCCTTTCGTTTGGTAACGATTTATTGTACCACGCTTTGGGCCGGATTGGCAAGGTTTGCATGTTTTTCTCTTGCCTAAACCGCGCAATTGTGGTACGATGCCTGTAAATACAAAGGAGGCGACTTTATGTCCCAGACCATCTCCGTTTCCACCACCATGGGTGAGCAGGGCTTCCGCGATTTTGCCGTGTTCGATGCATTCCATCACCGCAAAGCATGGCTGCGTCCCGCTGTTTTTGCCGCCATCATGCTGGCTTTTGCCGCCGTCTGCCTTTCGCAGCTGGGCAAGCGCCCGGGTGCCGGGCTGCTGGCCGCTGTGCTGGCCATTGTGGGCATCGGCCTGCCGGTGAGCTACTTTTACTCGTTCTTCCGCAGCGTTTCCCGGCAGATCAAACAGATGCACCTGCCGCGGGCCTTCTACCGCGTGGAGCTGGCCGACACCGGCATCGCTGTGTGGATGTACGGCCAGCAGGACAAGCCCGAACCCACCAGCCGCCACGCATGGGACAGCTTTTACTGCGCCTACCGCACGGACAATGCGGTGTACCTCTACGTAGAAAAAGAGAAAGCTTACTTACTGAACGACCGCATGGAAGTGGTGTGGAAGTTTTTGGCCGGCATCCTGCCCAAAGAAAAGCTGCACGACTGCAGAAAAGGTTAAGCCCAAAAATATGCACACGCAAAAAAAGAACTGCTGACATTTCGTTCAGCAGTTCTTTTCTTTTATAAAGACCCACGCTGCGGCAAAGCAAAGCGCAGCGTGGGTGCGAAGATAGCTTATGTTATTGCGTCAGCCGATCAGCGGGCCAGCGTATACTTGTGCAGGGTCTTGCGCACAGCGCCGGGGCCTGCAAACAGCTCCTTGGCCATTGCCTCGATCTTCTCGCCCAGACCAACGGCATACAGATCCACGCCGAACACGTCAACACGGCTGTACAGCTTCTTCAGGCAGCTGAAGTCCTGCTCGCCTTCCTTGACCTCCAGCGGAGCCACGATGGCCTGCAGCTCAGCCAGCAGCGGATCGGTGGAAGGCTCAAAGGCCTGACCATTGTCATCGATGCCCTTCAGATAGCGGGCGTAGCCTGCCAGCACCAGCGGGATCAGGATCAGGTTGCTCTTGTCCAGACCGCGTGCCTCGTAGGCCTTGATGGTCTCACCAAAGCGGATGGCCAGCTTCTGGGAGGTATCGGTAGCGATACGCTGGGGAGCATCGGGCATGAAGGGGTTGGGCAGGCGGCGGTTGATGACAGCGCCGATGAACTCGTAGGGGTTCAGCACGCCGGGATCGACGACCACAGGCATTGCCTCGATGTAGCCGATCTTCTGGATGAAGGCACGCAGGTCTTCATCGGCCATCTCGGCAGAGATGAGGGTGTAACCCAGCATGCAGCCATAGATGGACATTGCAGTGTGCAGCGGGTTCAGGCAGGTGCACACCTTCATCTTCTCGATCTTGTCCACAGTCTCACGGTCGCAGTACAGCACACCGCCCAGCTCCAGCGGAGGACGACCGTTGGTGTAGTGATCCTCGATGCACAGGTACTGGGTCTCTTCGGCGTTGACGAAGGGAGCGGTGAAGGTGTGCTTCTCGGTGACGATGGTGTAGTTGTCCTCAAAGCCGTCGTCGGCCAGCATCTGCTGGACCTTGGCATCCGGGCGCGGGGTGATCTTGTCGATCATGCTCCACGGGAAGGTGATCTTGGTCTCGTCCTGCACATAGGCCAGGAACTCGGCGGGCACCAGACCCTGCTCCACCCACTTGGCAGCATAGGCGTGGACAGCGTTCTTGACCTTATCGCCGTTGTGGGAGCAGTTATCCATGCTCTGGACGGTCAGGGGCAGCTTGCCGGCCTTGAAGCGCTCGTACAGCAGAGCAGTGACCTTGCCCATGGCCAGCACGGGGGTCAGGCCGCGCTCCAGATCAGCAGGAGCAACGCCGTAGCCCTTCTCAGTGATGGTGAAGGAGATCATCTGCAGGCTGGGGTTCTGGAAGATCTCCACCAGACGTGCCCAGTCGGCACCGAAGGAGTAATCAGCCTTCAGGCTCTCGGTAACGGAAGCGATGACCTTCTTCTCGATCTCGCCGGTGGACTTCAGGCAGACCAGCAGGCTCATATTGTCGTAGGGACGATAAGCCTTGTCGATGATCTCGTAGTCAAAGCTCTCGGCCACGATGACACCGCGGTCATACTTGCCGGTGTTCAGCGCATCGTTCAGGATGGCAGCCGGGAATGCACGGAAGATATTGCCTGCGCCGAAGTGCACCCAGGTGGGTTCAGCGTGGGTCTTGGCCTTGACAGCCTCGATATCGAATTTGGGCAGCTCATAACCCTTCTCTGCCCACTCGGCGGACAGATTGCCGTTTTTGATCTCAGACAGCTTCATATTTATCAGCCCTTCTTTTTCTCTTCATCCAGACGATCCAGCAGATCCCAGACACCCAGCATGTACTGAACGCCCAGAGCACGGTCATACTTGCCGTAACCGGGGCGGCAGTTGCCGGGGCCTTCCTCCCACAGCTGACGGCCGTGGTCGGGACGGATGTAGCCCTCAAAGCCGCAGTCATGGTAAGCACGCAGCACCTCGATGATGCCGGTCTCGCCGCAGCAGTCGCGGTGAGCAGCCTCGGAGAAGTCGCCGTTGGGGAAGTGGTGGATGTTGCGGATGTGACCAAAGGCAATGCGGTCGCAGTGCTTGCGCACGATCTCGGCACAGTTGTTGTTGGGGTTTGCGTTCAGGCTGCCGGTGCACAGGGTCAGGCAGTTGTACGGATCATCCACCATGCTCAGGAAGCGGTCGATGCTCTGGGCATCCACCAGCAGACGGGGCAGGCCGAAGATATCCCAAGGGGGATCATCCTGATGGATAGCCATTTTGATGCCGCACTCATGGCAGGTGGGCATCAGTGCTTCCAGGAAGTACTTCAGGTTTTCCCACAGCTTTTCCTTGGTGACAGGGGCGTAAGCCTTGAACAGCTCGTCCAGCTTTGCCATGCGCTCCGGCTCCCAGCCGGGGAAGGTCATGTTATACTTCTCAGTGAAGGACATGATGTACTCAGCCATAGCCTTGTAATCGCCCTTGATCTTATCCTTCTCGTAGAACAGTGCAGTGGAGCCGTCGCCCACGGGGTGGAACAGATCGGTACGGGTCCAGTCGAACACCGGCATGAAGTTGTAGCAGATGACCTTGACACCGAACTTGGACAGATTGCGGATGCACTGCTTGTAGTTCTCGATGTACTTGTCGCGGGTGGGCAGGCCGATCTTGATGTCATCGTGGACGTTGACCGACTCGACCACGTCCATGTCGAAGCCGTAGGCGTGGATCTGATCAGCTACCTTCTGGATCTCGTCGATCTCCCAGATCTCGCCGGGCATCTTGTCGTGCAACGCCCAGACGATGCTGGTCACGCCGGGGATCTGCTTGATGTCGCTCAGGCTGATGGGATCGTTGCCCTCGCCATACCAGCGCCAACCCATTTTCATAGGCATAGGAAAATCCTCCTGTTTTATATTTTCTGCTTTGCATTTTCCGCGCAGCCGTGTGCCGCGCTCTTGTACTTATATTCTAGTATATCAGTTGCGTTTTTTCAATGGTCGCTTTGCCGGTTTTTAATGTTTCTTCTTGTATACTTTAGACAAAAAGAACAAAAATCCGTCGGACATCACCCGCCCGACGGATTTTTACACGATTCAAAATGCCGGTCTCAGCGTTTCAGCTTCTGCCGGATGGACGGAGCCAGCACATCCTTGAAATATTCAAAGGTGTCCAATTCCAGAATGGCAGAGCCTGTCAGATAAATGCCCAGACCAACCACCACCTGAATGATCACCGTCAGCAGATCCGGCAGGTGCAGGAAAATGACCAGATACATGCACAGGCCCGCACCCACTGCCAGCAGCAGGGTCGGCAGGATATCACGCATCTGTTCCAGATAGCCATAGCCGATCAGCTTTTTGTTGAGCTGTGCATCCAGGATCTGGGTCACAATATTCGTGATCAGCATACCATATGCAATGGCCTCGACGCTGACACGGAATGTTGCCAGCAGAAGAAGGATGCACACCCCTTCGTTCAAAAGCTGACATTTCAGGTAAAGATCGCTGCGGCCCACCGCCTTGGCTGCATTCAGGTTTGCCGTGATGATCGGCCAGCACACATACCCCAGACAGAACACCCTGAGGAACAGCACACAGGGCAGCCACTTCTCGGTGAGGATCAGGCGCACCAGCGGTTCGGCACAGAACGCAGTGCTCATCATCACCGGCGCAATAATATAGGTACAGGTCTTGATGGAGCGGCGGGTCATGTTCTTGACCTGCGCACGGTCATCCTGCAGTGAGGACATGACCGGGAACAAAACGCTCTCAATGGAAGTATCCACGCTTGACGCGATATTATAAGTCAGGTTATCGCCCTGATTGTAATACGCCAGATCCGCCGAGGTGTACATCTTGCCGATGATCAGGCTGCGCAGGTTGTTGTAGATGACGCTGCTCAGCGACGAGGCCAGCAGCTTCCAGCCATAAGAGAGCAGCCCTTTCAGGTGCTGCCACGAAAACTCCATCTTAGGCCGCCAGGAGGACAGCTTCCACAACACCAGCGTGTCCACCGTGATATTGGATACCTGCTGCACCACCAGCGCCCAGACTCCAAAGCCCATATAGGCAAGGCCCAGGCCCAGGACCGTGGATACGATCGCGCCCGCAAAGGCGGAATAGAAAAAATACTGGAACTTCATGTTCCGGGTCACATGCGCCTGCTGGATCGTTTTGATGCCGCAGACCGCCACTGTCAGGCTGATGCCGCGAAAGATCGGGGTCATGCTGGGGTCATTGTAGAAAGCAGCCAGATACGGTGCCGCCACGAACATTCCCCCATACAGCACAAAGCTGATCACAATGCTGAAAAAGAACGCCGACGAGTAATCCAGCTCGTCCACTTCCTTCTTCTGCACCAGCGCGGTGCCAATGCCGCAGTCCAGCAGGACATACATGATATTGTTGAACACCGTCACCAGTGCCACCTTGCCGTAATCATCGGGTGTAAGGATGCGCGCCAGAAGGATGGACACCACCGCTGAGATCAGCTGCACACCGCACCGCTCTGCAAAGCGCCAGAAAAAACCGTTTACAATAACATTTTCTTTTTTCTCGTTCATTCCTGCGTCCACTCAAATTCCTTTCAAAAAACCGGTCGGTCTGCACCCTGCGCAGAAATGCATTTCCGCCGTATCGCCGTATCCTTATCATCTTCTTCTCTGCTGCCAAAACAACTGAGCAGAGATAGTTAGTTCTATAATATCACACCCATCCATGCATTTCAACCAACATATTCTTAAGAAATGACGGCCCGAAAATTTCATTTAAAAAGAGAAAAAGCGCTTGACTATCTGCCGGGAACGTGGTAATATATTCAAGCAGTCCGCATCACGGTCTTTCACCTCAGAGATTTCAGGGCTGCGAAAACAATACGGTATGCGAGGGTGGCGGAACTGGCAGACGCGCACGTTTGAGGTGCGTGTGGTTTATCCTTGGGGGTTCGAGTCCCCTCCCTCGCACCAAAAACCAGTACACATCGTGTGCTGGTTTTTCTTTTTGTGCGAGGGAGGGGATCTCGAACAAGGCGGCGGCATTTATGCCGCAAGCAATCAGCCCAGTGCAACAACGACGACCGCAGCCTGCGGCTGAAACAGGGAGGAGTTGTTGGGGCCGCGTTCTGATTTTTCAAAGCCCTGCCAAGGGGCTGCGGAAAAATCAGCTAACGCAGCCCGTTGCTGTTGCTTAGCCTGCGGGTCCCAATCAATAGGAATGTCTATCAGGGGTGTACTCATTTTGTACCGGTTTCTTTTTGTGCGAGGAAGAGGGCTCGAACAACACTATTTATTATATAAAAGAAAGCGCGATGAATTCTGAGAACTCATCGCGCTTTTTCTCTTATGCGGGTAGTGGGGGTCGAACAACAAAAAATGATTGAGTAACGTCAAAAGCATATCTGCAACACGCCTAAGCACTTGCTAAAAGGGCAGTGTGGTTGGCTTGTAGTCCATGTATTTTGCTACGTTTACAAAAAAGAGTGTTACCAAATGTGTTACCAAAATCACCCTTGAGCCTTCCTGAATGCCGCGGTGGTAGCGGCAGCAAGATCTTCCCTCTGACCGTCAAGCTCGTGCCGATACACTCCGGCAGTGTCCATGTTCTTGCTGTGACCGACCAGCATCTTCAGCTGGCTGTCGGTCAATACGCCGGATTCAATGCTGACGAAAGTGTGCCTCATCTCATACAGCGTGACCTGAGGCTCAATGCCATTGTCACGCTGGTACTTCTTCCAGCGCTTGAATAAAGCTCTCTGGTTCGGGATCTGGAACAAAGGGGTGGTATAGTTCAGCGGGATATCGGAAGCCTTCAGCAAGGCTACCTGCGCTTCGTAGGCCTCATGGGCTTCCTCGCCCATGTCAAATGAGCGAATGGCGTTTTCGTTCTTGCCGGTGGTTTCCTCATCCAACCGGTTGATGCTGCGGCGCAGATTGACCGTGTTCCCTTTGACGTCACCATACCAGAGCCCCACAAGTTCACCGGGGCGTACACCTGTAGCAACTGCAAACCGGTAGGCATAGATATACTCGTCAAAGACCAGCTTGCCATAGTAAAGGCGGGTGTCCACATCAAACAGGACTTTCAAAGCGGTCGGCTGTAAAATCTTTTTCTTCCCCATGCGGGCATTCTTCGGGATAGACAGCTCAGGGAACATCGTACTGTACCTGTTCCGGCGGCACCATTTCAAAAAGCTGATCTCCGTTGAGCGGATCGTCATAAGGGTCTTGCGGCTCAAAGGCTTGTCGCTTGACCTACGCTGACGCTCCTTTTTAAGGCATCGCTTTTTGAAAGACATATTGATGGCTTTTTGCAGATCGCCTTCGGTCAGCTCGTCAATGCGGATGTCCCCACAGACAGGCAGAATATAGTAATCTCCGTATTTCTTGCACTGCTCAACATAGGATGTGCCGCAGGTGAGCTTCAGTTCTTCTACCCACTGGGCATAGAGGGCGCTGACCTTCTTCTTGCCGTCCCGGATGCTATCGTCAAGCCAGGCATCGGCCTTTGCGTTGGCTTCCCGCTGGCCGGTGCGGCCAGGCGTGCTGCTGTAAAACCGTTTGCGGGTGCCGTTCTTCTGCACCGCGATACACCAGCGTTTTTCCTTCTCGACCCAAAACGCCGTGTTGACCCGTTTTTTCATAAAATCCACCTCCATACACAAGGGTACACTTTGACAAGCCTGCCCGGAGGTGGTATCATAGTCTGTGCAGAGGTTCGCCAAAATCTACTGTACAGAGCCGTGACGCCTTCGGGCAAGCGGTTCGGAAACCTCCTTCGGTGCTGGTAACACCGGGGGAGGTTTTTTTATTTGTTTGTGCAAATCAAAATTATGCTATACTTTAGCATAATTTTGATGTATAATGAACGTGAACGAATCTTTTCATTCATACACAGAAAGAAAGGTGCTATCATGTCAGAGCGTCAGAATGCCGTCGAACTTTATCTTGACGAAAAAGACTTCAAAATGAAGTTGAACGGTGTTGAAGTCCATCGCGTCAAAGGCTTCTCCATCCAGTGCGATGCGGGCCATCCCCTCGCAGATATGACGCTGAACATTTCGGTGGACAAACTGAAACTCGGTTAATGGAGTTTACTCCACACATCCAGCGCCTTGTCAATGCCGCGTTCGACAGCCGTTTCGCCGTACTCGATAGCCTTCGGAAACAGATCGCAGGCACCCATCATGTAAAGGTCGATATAGCCATCATCACGCAGTTCCGCAAGCGCCTCTCTCACGTCATCCCACGGGATCCCCGGCAATGCAGCCGACACATCTTCTGATGCAAAGTATTTTGCCTGAGACTTCGGCAAGGTTTTGCGGCGCTCCGTGTATGCACGATAAAGTTTCAGCAAGACCTTTTCGGTATCTTTTGTCATCCCGTATTTTCTCCTTCTGCGCCCTCGGTGTTCGCAGCACCGGGGGCGTTTTTGTTTAGTTCACATCAGTTATTCAAAGCCTTTGCGCGCACAGTCGGGCTTGCTGCCTTGAACAGATCATATGCGTTCAAAACATCCGTAATCGCCTGACGCT
>ULRL01008338.1_pt1 | contig 10458 bp, 4 predicted proteins | sample 1955391 | NCBI WGS metagenome assembly ULRL01 (sample SAMEA4835681, study PRJEB28245) | human gut metagenome | biome: gut microbiome; material: fecal sample | place: Denmark | collected 2008
GGTTGTCGTGCGATTGCAGCGGCCCGGAATGTTTTTATGGCGAGTGGATGGTTCCTGATTTATAATAGTATTGTGTAATATACCCGATTGCGTCACGATCTCACTGTAATAGCCTATGAAATTCATATCGGTACGAAGTACGTTGATATTTATCGTTTGTGCAGGTATCGCGATCTCTTCCCCGGCGCAATCCGGGGCAGCCCTGCCCTTGCCGCCGGATTCGGTTCGGGAGAGGGTTGCGAGCCGGACTCAGATTCAGCTCCGCCTGACGCTCGACAAGGCGATCTATTCGGCGCAAAACCATTCGATCGCCGCGATGGTCGCCAAATATACGTTTCTCTCCTCGTACTGGTCGTTCCGCTCCTACCAGGCAAGCCGGCTTCCGTCGCTCAACCTGAGCGGCGAGGTGCTGAGTTTCGACCGTTCGCTGCGCCTGTTGCAGGATTACGACACCGGAGAGATGCGTTATCTGGAGAACTACAACCTGCAAAACACACTGGGGCTTGCCATCCAGCAGAATATCACTCTGACGGGCGGCACCCTCAGGCTTTACTCGTCGCTCAACCGCCTCGACCAGTTCGCCCCCAAGGAGTCTAAATCCTATTATTCACAGCCCATCACGCTTTCCTACACCCAGCCGCTCTTTGCCTACAACAGTTTCAAATGGAATAAGAAGATCGCCCCGAAAGAGTACGAACTGGCCAAACGCACCTACATCGAAGCCATGGAGGACATTACGGTGCAGGCCGTGAGCTACTATTTCAGCTTGCTGCTGAGCAAAACCAGGCATACCATCGCCGTCAAGAACTACGGCAATACCAAATCCCTCTATTCCATAGCCGAAGAACGGCTCAAACTGGGGAGCATCACCAACGACGAGCTGCTCCAGTTGCAACTGCGCATGCTCAACGACAGCCTGGCGATCAACGACACGGCACTGGCAGTCCGCGAGCAGCGCATGAGGTTCAACTCTTACCTGCGTTACAGCGAGAACGTCGATATAGACCCGGTGCTCGACGAGCAAATCCCCGCCATCGAGATCGACTATGTGACCGTACTGGACAAGGCGCTGGAAAACTCGTCGTTCAATGCCGGCAACCAACTGCGAGCGCTCAACGCCGAGGCAGGCATCGCCCAGGCCAAGGCCGAACGGGGCGCTACGGCCACGATAAATGCCCGGTTCGGGTTGTCCCAAACCGGCGAAGAGTTCCGGACGGCCTATTCGAACCTGCTCGACCAGGAGGTCATCGGACTTCAGTTTTCCATCCCGCTTTTCGACTGGGGCATGGGCAAGGGCCGTGTCCGCATGGCCAAGGCGAGGGCCGACATGGTGCGCAACCAGATCGAGCAGGACGAAACCGATTATCGGCACACAATCTATACGCTCATCGAACAATTCCACAACCAGCGGAACCAATGCATCGTGGCCGCCCGGGCACGGGAGGTCGCTGAAAGCCGCTATGCCATGGCGATGGAGAATTTCCGGCGGGGCACGGTGTCGGTTACGGACATGAATACGGCGCAGACCGAAAAAGACCAGGCCAGCCAGACCTACGTGTCGGCGCTGGCCGATTTCTGGAACTACTACTACTCGCTGCGCCGCAAAACCCTCTACGACTTCATTTCCCACACCGATATCAGCGTCGAGTTCGACCGCCTCATCGAAGAATAACCCTTGCCATGAAACAACACTACCTTTATCTGCTTTGTGCAGCGCTCCTCGCGGGCTGCGGCAAAACGAAGAACGCAAAGACCGATGCGGCACAGGATCGCATGCAGCACCGTATCGAACACAACGAAGTCACGGTGGATACGCTGCAAAGGCGCGACTTCATGCGGGAGCTGATCAGCAACGGACGGCTGGCAGCCTCGAAGCGCAGCACGCTCTCCTTCGAGGTTTCGGGGACAATCGCGGCGATCGATGCGAAGAACGGATCCCGCGTAGGCGCCGGGGAGCCGATCGCCCGCATCGACACGAGCGACTACGCCCTTCAGCTGCACAAGGCGCGGCTGGCATTGGACAAGGCGCGGCTGGGGTTTTACGACGTATTGGTCGGACAGGGGTATCAGGCCGGCGACACGGTCACCCCTCCGGCCGGGGTCATGCAGCTGGCACGCATCCGCTCGGGGTATGCCGATGCCACGGCATCGCTGCTCAGCGCCCGCCGCAGCCTGGCTCACTGTACCCTGCGGGCTCCCTTTGCGGGAAAGGTCGCCGATGTGGAACAACAGGTCTATGAGAAATCGAAAGGCGAATTCTGTACCCTGTTGGACGACAGCCGGCTGAACGTCCGCTTCTCTGTCCTCGAATCCGAATACGGGCTGCTCAGCCCGGGGCAGGAGATCGGCGTCAGCCCGTTCGCCGACCTGCGCAAGGAGGTGAAAGGACGCATTACGGCGATCAACCCTTCGATCGATGTGCACGGACAGGTGCAGGTCGATGCCGAGGTCGTCAACGACGGCACGCTGGCCGACGGGATGAACGTCCGGGTGGCGGTGCGGCAAAAGGTGCCCGGGCAACTGGTCGTGCCGAAGAGCGCGGTGGTCATCCGCGACAATCTCGAGGTACTCTTCCGCTACAAAGACGGCCGGGCGCAATGGACTTACGTACATACTTCGCTGGCCAACAGCCGGGAGTATGTGGTCGAAGCGAATCTGGATCGCGGGGCGGAGCTCAACCCCGGCGACCTGGTGATCGTCTCGGGGAACCTGAATCTGGCCGACGGCTCGGAGGTCTCGCTCGGCAGGGAACAATAACACCGCACCCATGTTACGCAAACTTCTCGACCGGCCTATCGCCGTGACGATGATCGCCGTCGTCCTGCTCATCCTGGGCATTGTCAGCAGCCGCCTGCTGCCTGTGTCGCTCGTGCCGGACGTCGACGCGCCGTATATCACGGTGCAGATTCCCGCACAGGGGCTTTCGGCCCGGCAGCTGGATGAAACCGTCATCACCCCGCTGCGGCAACAGCTCATCCAGTTGTCGCAGTTGACCGACCTGCGCAGCGAGGCCCGCGAAGGAAACGGCATTATCCGCCTGACCTTCGAGCAGGGCTCGGACATCGACTACCTGTTCATCGAAGTGAACGAGAAGATCGACCGTTCGACGACCTCCCTGCCCCGCGACGTGGAGCGCCCGAAGGTAATCAAGGCGAGCGTCACCGACATCCCGGCCTTCTATATCAACCTCACCGTACGGGGGGATCAACCGGCCGGGCACCGGGACGAACGGCATCCCGTATCCGACCGGTTCGCGGCGCTGAGCCGTTTTGCCTCGCAGGTCATCACCAAGCGCATCGAGCAGTTGCCCGAGGTGGCCATGGTCGACCTGAGCGGCACCGTTGCCCCGGAACTGCTGGTTATCCCCGACGAGGCGAAACTCCGCCAGGCGGGCATCACCATGGCCGCCGTCGAGGGGGCGCTGCGCCGGGCGAACGTGACGCTGGGGAGCCTTGTTATCCGGGACGGGGAATACCAGTACAACGTGAAATTCCAGTCGGCGATAAACGGCCGGAAGGATATAGAGGATATTTTTCTGAAAATCAACGGCCGGTTGTTCCGCCTCAAAGAACTGGCTACGATCGTCGAGCACCCCCGCAAACGGCAGGGCATGGTATTTTCGGACGGCCGCAACGCCGTGTCGCTGGCGGTCGTCAAGCAGGCGGACGCCCGCATGTCGAAGCTCAAGGACGAGCTCGACAAGCAACTCCGGCAGTTCCGCTACGACTATCCGGACGTGGAGTTCACCGTCACGCGCGACCAGACCGAACTGCTCGACTATTCGATTTCGAACCTGATAAACAACATCATCACGGGGGCATTGCTGGCCTGCGTCATCATCTTCTTTTTCATGCGCGACATGAAGTCGCCGATGCTGGTGATCCTGACCATTCCCGTGACGCTGATCATCTCGATCCTGGTTTTCTACCTGTTGCATATCTCGATCAACATCATCTCCCTGTCGGGACTGGTGCTGGGCATCGGTATGATGGTCGACAATTCGATCATCGTCATCGACAACATCACGGCCCGCTGGATACGCGGGGAGCAGCTGGCCGGGGCCGTCACGCAGGGCACCAAGGAAGTCATGGTTCCCATGCTGTCGTCCGTGCTGACGACCTGCGCGGTATTCGTCCCGCTGATCTTCCTCAACGGCATGGCCGGGGTGCTCTTCTACGACCAGGCCATGGCCGTAGCCATCACGCTGTTCGTCGCCTACGGGGTCTCCGTCACGTTACTGCCGGTTTATTACCGCTGGTGGTACAGCCGGCAGCAGGCTTTCCGGCCTACGCCGTGGCTCGCGTTCTTCTCCTTCGACCGGGTCATCGACGGGTACGACGCCATCCTGAAATGGTTTTTCCGCCGCCGCGGGCTGATGTGGGGCATTTATGCGATCTCGATACTGGGGCTTGCACTCCTCTTCCGGGGCATCGACAAGGAGCGCCTGCCGGCGATGACCTACAGCGACATGTTAGTCCGCATCGACTGGAACGACCGCATCTCGGCCGAAGAGAATGCACGCAGGACGGAAAACCTCGTCGCCTCGCTGGGTGACCGCATTCTCCAATCCACGGTCATGGCGGGCGTCCAGCAGTTTGTCCTTTCGCACACAGAGGAGAACGGAGTGGCCGAGGCGACGGTCTACCTCAAGTGCCATGAACCGGACGACGTGGCACCCGTTCAGGATGTCATCCGCGGCTATCTGGCGGAGAACGCCCCTGCGGCCCGCTGTTCGTTCGGCGTTTCGGGCAACGTCTTCGACATGATCTTCGCCGAGCGTGAAGCCGTGCTCACCGCACGCCTGCGCTCGACGACCGGGCACAGTGCCGACCCGGAACAGTTGCAGCAGCTGCTCGACCGCATACAGGATACGCTGCCCGGGCAGGAAATCCCGCCGGTCGCCATGCAGGAGGACATCCTCTACATCGCACAGCCCGAACAGATGGCGTTGTACGGCGTGACCTACAACGACCTCATAGCCACGCTGCGCAATGCGCTCAACGAGAATACGCTCTTCACGGTCACTACGGGCGATGAATCGCTGCCGGTGGTGATCGGCAACGACCTGCGCAGTCTGGACGATCTGCTCGGCAATACGTTCATCCACACCACCGAGGCCGAAATCCCGGTCGGCATCCTGATGCGCCAGACAATGACCCGCGACCTGAAGCACGTTGTGGCCGGAGCCGAGGGTAACTATTACCCGCTCGACCTCGCACCCCGGGCCAAGGATGTCCCGGCCGTCATCGGCGCGATCCGGGGCTGTGTGGCGGAAGACGAACATTTCGAGGTGAGCTTCAGCGGCAGCTATTTCTCGAACCGCGGCATGGTAGGGCAGCTCATCGGGGTGCTTGCCGTGGCCCTGCTGCTGCTTTTCTTCATCCTGTCCGCACAGTTCGAATCGCTCGTCCAGCCATGGATCATCCTCTCGGAAATCGTCATCGACCTCTTCGGGGCACTCGTCGTCCTCTGGGTATTCGGGCAGACGCTCAACCTGATGTCGATGATCGGGCTGATCGTGGTCTGCGGCATCGTGATCAACGACTCGATCCTCAAGATCGACACCATCAATACGCTGCGGCGGGAGGGCATGGCGCTCAAGCACGCCATCATGGAGGCCGGGCGGCGGCGCCTGAAAGCCATCGTCATGACCTCGCTCACGACGATCCTGGCCGTAGCGCCGTTCCTGTCCCACGGCGACATGGGTTCCGACCTGCAGCTCCCGATGTCGCTGACCATCATCAGCGGCATGATTGTGGGTACGCTGGTGAGCGTATTCTTCATCCCGCTGGCCTATTACGAGATTTACAGACCCCGCCGATGAACGTCCCGCGACCCATATCCCCGTCGCGGAGAGGGATCCCCGCATTTTCGGTGCTGCTGATCATGGCGGCGCTGGCGGTCATCGGGGCGGCCATGCTGCCCATGCTCAATATCCAGTATACGCCGTCGGCAGCCGAGCGGAGGATCGACCTCTATTTCTCATGGCCGGATGCCTCGGCACGCCTGATCGAGCAGAGCGCCACCTCGCGTATCGAAGGCGCCATGTCGACCGTCGCGGGGTGCGAGAACGTCTCTTCCCGTTCGGCCAAAGGCTACGGCAACATCTCGGTCGCATTCCGCAAGGGAACGGATATGGAAGCCGCCCGCTTCGAGGTCGCATCGGCGATCCGGAATCTCTATGCCAAATTGCCGCAGGAAATCTCCTATCCCTATATTTCACTCGCCGCCTCCGGCAGCCGCGAATCCGAGACGCTGGTCTATACGATCAAGGCCGACCTGCCCTCCGAACGCATCGAAGAGTATGTGACGGCCCACGTCTCGACCCCGCTGTCGCAGGTCGAGGGGGTCGGGCGGGTCGTGTTGTCGGGTGTCACCCCCTTCGAATGGGTCGTCACGTTCGACCCCAAGGCAATGGAGGCCGCCGGGATCACGGCCACGGATCTCGCCCTGGCATTCCGGAATTATTTCCGCAGCGACGTGGTCGGGATGACGACGCTCCCGCAAGCCGACGGCAGCGAGCGGAGCGTCGTACTGAAGCTCCGCAACCGTGCCGGGCTCGACTTCGGGGAGATTCCCGTCGCGCACCGCAACGGCCGCATCTACTACCTGCGCGATTTCGCCACTGCACGCTGGCGCGAAGCGCTCCCGGCGAGCTATTTCCGCATCAACGGCCTCAATACGATCAACCTCTCGGTGGTCGGCGAGCCTCACACGAACATCCTTCAGGTCGCCTCTTCGGTCAAGGCGGAGATGCAGCGCCTTCAAGCCTCCTTCCCGGCCGAACTGTCCGCGACGCTGACCTACGACGCTTCGCAGTACGTCTCAGGGGAACTGCATAAAATCTACCTCCGCACGCTGCTCTGCGTAGCCATCCTGCTGTTGTTCGTCTATCTGGTCAGCCGGGATTTCCGCTACCTGCTGATCATCACGGTAACGCTCGTGGTCAATATCCTGATCGCCGTGGTTTTCTATAACCTGCTCCGGCTGGACATCCATATCTATACGCTCGCCGGGATTACAGTCTCGCTGGGTATCATCATCGACACGTCGATCATCATGGTCGACCATTACAGCTACTACCGCGACCGCCGGGTATTCGTCTCCATCCTCGGAGCGCTGCTGATGACAATCGGCGCATTGGGAATCGTCTGGCTGCTGCCCGAAGAGCAGCAGGCCAACCTGACCGACTTTTCACTGGTGATCGTCGTCAACCTGGCCGTATCCCTGCTCATCGCGCTGCTGTTCGTGCCGTCGTTGCTCGATAAATTTCCGCTGAGGCGCAGCATGACGGTGTCGTCCGTGCGCCGGCGAAGGCTCATCGTGCGGTTTTCACACGGGTATGGGCGGTTCATCGCCTGGGGGCGCAGGCACCGCTGGATCTTCATCGCGGCACTGGTCTGGGGGTTCGGCATCCCGACATTCCTGCTGCCGGACAAGATCGCCGAAGGCAAGGACGGGAAGCCCTCGGCATGGGCCAACGCCTACAACAGCGTCATGGGAAGCCAGGCTGTCTCCGAGCACCGGCTCCAGATCGACAAAGTCTTCGGGTCGTCGCTGCACCTGTTCCGCACCGCGACCAACCGGTACAATAATTTCCGCACGCCGGAACAAAAACGCCTTTATGTCAACGCGGGAATGGCCGAAGGGTGTACCGTCCAGCAGCTCAACGAGGTTGTGCGGCATATGGAAAACTACATCAGCCGTTTCGACCAGGTCGACATGTTCCGCACGCGCATTACCTCCTACGACAATGCGCAAATCGAGATCACGTTCAAACCCGAATTCGAAAACGGCCCGTTCCCGGCGATGCTCAAACAGGAGCTCACCTCCGCGGCGATCAATTTCGGCGGTGCGACCTGGTACATCCGGGGCATCGACGACAACTCGTTCAACAACAACGTCGTCAACAACTACCGCTCGAACCAGTTTCAGCTCAAAGGCTACAATTACGACCAGCTGTCGGCCTATGCCGATGCCCTGATCGACTCCCTGTCCCGCAACCGCCGCGTCTCCAACCCCGAAATAATGGACGGTAACGCCTGGTCGCTGCCCCACAACGAATTCAACATCCGCTACGACGGCGAGCGAATCGCCGCCGCAGGGCTCGATGTGGCCGACTATTACGGGATTCTCAGCACGATGCTCTTCAAAGAGCGGCTGTCGCCGGTTTATACCGGCGAGGAACTCCAGCAGGTCGTGCTCGAATCGGGCGACCGCGACCGCTTCGACCGCTGGCATGTGGCCAATGCCCAGGTGCGCCTCGGCTCGCGGCAAACGAAGCTCTCGGCAGTCGGTTCCATCGAAAAACAGCGTACGGGCGTCTCCATCCGCCGCGACAGGCAGTCGTACCAGATATTGGTCGGGTACGATTTCATCGGCTCGTACGAACTGGGGCGACGGCTGATCGAACGTACCGTCAAGCAATTCAACGAGGAGATCCTGCCCATCGGGTTCCGGGCCGACTCGCCGTCGTCCGGATTCTGGCAGGAGGAGAAACAACAGCAGGTGTGGCTCATCCTGCTGGTCGTGGCGATAATATACAGCATGTGCGCCGTCATCTTCGAATCCCTGCGCAAACCCGTCGTAATCATCCTGATGATCCCCATCTCGTTCATCGGGGTGTTCCTCACGTTCGGCTGGTCGGATTTCGTCTTCGACCAGGGCGGGTTCGCCGCTTTCGTCCTCTTGTGCGGCATTGTCGTCAACGCCGGCATCTACCTGATCAACGAGCAGAACAACTGGGCCGATGTTTCGCACCAGCACGGGATCCGGCTCTACCTGAAGGCGTATAACCACAAGATCATTCCCATCATGCTCACCATCGTGTCGACCGTGCTGGGCTTGGTGCCCTTCCTGTACGACGGCCCCGAGGAGGTTTTCTGGTTCGCATTCGCCATGGCCGCCATCAGCGGGACGTTGTTCTCGATCGTGGCGCTGGTCGTCTATCTGCCAATCTTCCTGCCGATGGGTCGTAAAACCGGCAACCTGTCATGATACGGCGCCCCCATCCGTTCCTGCGTTGCCTGCTGGCGCTTCTGTTGGCGGCCGCCTGCTGGTTCCTGCTCGTCCCGGCGCTCGAGATGCCCGTGCAGGAGTTGCAGGGAAATATCCTCTCGTCCCTGCGGGCGACCGCGGCCCTGACGGCCCTGGCGGCCTGTTACTATCTGTGCTACCGGCCCCGCCTGTATGTGAACCGTACGGATATATATGTAGCCTTGTTCCTGGGCTGGGTTACGGCAGGCAGGTTCCTGTGGCCCGGGTTGGCTTCGGCAGTCAGGTATGACGAGCTGTTGCAGGCCGCGATGATCTATGTCGCCTTGCGGATTGTCTTTACGGCCGAACGGCGGACGACGACGCTCCTGCTCCTGCTATTGTGCCTGCTGGGCATCTATGAATCATGGGTCGGCATACGCCAGATCTATGGGTTCGCGCAGTCCAACCACGGACTGTTCAAAATAACCGGCACGCTTTTCAACCCGGGCCCGTATGCGGGGCTCATCGCCCCCGTATTCGTATGCGCCGCAGCTTGTGTCGCCAGATACCGGTTCGCCGAACGGGCATTGCGAACGTGGGGCTCGCTGCGGCGCCTGCGTTCGGGCGTCCTGCTGTGGGGCGTGGCGCCTTACCTGCTCGGCTGGGGCGCGGCGCTCATGACGGTCGTAGTCCTCCCGGCGTCGATGAGCAGGGCCGCGCTGATCGCCGTCGCCGCGGGCTGCGGGGCGTTCGCATTCCGGGAGTGGAATGTCAGGGATCGCTTCCGACGCATATCCCGTGCGCATCCATTGCGCGTGGGGGTGCTTTCGGGTCTGGCTGTACTGCTCCTTGCGGGCATCGGCGCCGGGGCATACCATATCAAGCGTCCTTCGGCCGAGGGACGCCTGCTGATGTGGAAAATCGATACGCGGATCATGCTCCGCCATCCGCTCTGCGGGGCCGGGATCGGAAATTTCGCAGGCGCATTCGGCGAAGAGCAGGCACGTTACTTCGCCTCGGAAGAGCGTTAGAAAGCCGAGACCCAGGACGCCGGATGCCCCGAAGCGGGATTCAACGAATTCCTGCAGACCGGGGCGGAAACTGGGGCAGTAGGCCTTGTGTTGCTGTTGCTGATAACGGGAAGCGCAATCGTGAGCCAGCTCAGGCGCGGCGCGCCCTTCGGTTACGGGCTGCTGGCAGCGGCAGTTTTCGCCTGCTTCTCCTATCCGTGGGACGTGTTGCCATTGCGGCTGCTGTTCGTCGTATTGCTTGCCGGGACGTGCTCGAAACGGGTTGTCCCGATCCCCGGGCGGGGGCATGTCGTCGTGTTGCTGGCACTTGCGGGATGTCTCGTATGCTGGACGGGATTGTACAGCCGCTATGCCCGCCGTGTGGAAGCCCGGCGGCAATGGAGCGAGATCCGCATCTGGCCGAATTCCGGACGGTACGACTACCTGGTCGAAGACGGGCCCCGTTACCACG
>ULRL01002912.1_pt1 | contig 10412 bp, 8 predicted proteins | sample 1955391 | NCBI WGS metagenome assembly ULRL01 (sample SAMEA4835681, study PRJEB28245) | human gut metagenome | biome: gut microbiome; material: fecal sample | place: Denmark | collected 2008
TATCCCGGTTTCTACTAGAGTAGCTAAAGGAGAAAAAATGGTAAAGACGCCGAAAGGAGATAAAATAGTTGGATATAAAATCTTTCAATAAAATCAAAATTGATAAACCTTTTATCACGAGATATAAATTTATTAAAGAATACAAATCTATCAATCATATTCGAGTATCAGAGAATACAATTGGTTATGCATTCTTAAATAAAGATAAATTAGTAGCTATCATAAATTGTGAAAAGAAAGATGACGAGATTTGGATACAAGCATTAGAAATATTCAAACCTTACAAACGAAAAGGTTTAAGTTATGATTTGTTAGATTTCGCTACAGATAAATTGGGAGCAGAATATCTTTCTGTTCGTAAAACAAATACGGTAGCAATTCATGTTTACAAAGAAAGAGGCTTTAAAACTTTTAAAGAAAGTGATTCTATGTATTTTATGATGAAATAAAAAAAATACAATTATAAGAAGATATGAGGAATATTCCTCATATCTTCTTATTTTTTTATCCTTCCAACTTAACCCAGAAATCGCCAATAGCTTGTCCTGTAGGTTGGGAAGCACTATAAACTGTATTCCGGGAATTACTTGAAATACCATCTAACTTTTTCTTATCAGCTGCGGTCATAACACCAGCAGCAGTTTCTGTTGCTTTATTTAATGTAATATATGGTCCATCTACTGGTCCAGCTTCATATGTTGTACTAGAATTGATAACTACATTATCTGCGTTATAATCTATATTACTTATTTCAAAAGAAGATAACTGATTCAATGTTTTTACATGTTGTGCAGTCATAAGACCAGCTCTATTGGTAGCTGCTGCTAAAATATTAGTATTAATTGTAATATTACCATTAGCATCACTATAAACAGATGTTTGACCACCACCGGTAATCTTATGAGAATTACGGATTGTGGAATCATCCATTAAGTTCAGATACACAGCATTGTTAGTTGCTGATGTAGCAGCATTTGCTGTTGCAGTAGCTGACGCACCTGCGATTAACTTTGTAGTATAATGTGTGTTTGTATCCTGTGACGGAATACCAAGTGCAGTAATATCTGACTTCGCTACTGCTGTTGCTGCACTTACATGACCTTTATCATCAACAGTTACTTTGTAAAGACCAGATGATTTTGCAGTATAAGTTGGATGAGTATATACTGTATTCGTATCTTGTCCAGGAATACCTAGTGCTGTAATATCACTCTTTGTTACGGCTGTAGCCGCAGTTACATGACCAAGATTATTTGTTGTAATTTTATAAAGACCAGATGCATATGCTGTAGCACTTGGATGAGTATATGCATTTGCACCAGAAGCAATACCATCGAGTTTCTTTTTATCATCTGCTGTCATAAGACCATGAGTACTTTGGGTAGCATCATTATAGGTTGTATTAGTATCCTGCCCTGGAATTCCTAAAGCAGTAATATCTGATTTTGTCACGGCAGTAGCCGCAGTTACATGACCAAGATTATTTGTTGTAATTTTATAAAGACCAGATGCATATGCTGTAGCACTTGGATGAGTATATGCATTTGCACCAGAAGCAATACCATCTAACTTTTTCTTATCTGATGCACTGAGTAAACCATTTGCTGATTGTGTTGCTACTGCTGTAGAAGCACCACCCATTGCTTTTAATGCATTAGTAGGCGAAATCGCACGAAGCTCATAGTTATTCCAAGCAGCTAACCATGCAGTTGTATTAAGACCAGATTTAGAATAAGCTAATGTTGTGACTGTATTATTACCAGAATCTTTTACATTATTAGCTGTACCAGCATTATTGGCATATGAAACTGTAGCTGCATCTGAAGCTGTAACAGTTTTTGTATATGCTTTGTTATGTAATTTAGTACCAGCTGTGGCTATATCAACATAACATTCCGAAGATGTTAAAGCATCCGATGTTGTTGTGTTATCTACTTCGTTAGATGAATTAAGTGTCCATGTCCTAGAGATAGAACCTCGATTACCAGAAGCAAGATTTCGAATCACAGTACCATTATATGTACCAGATAATTTAATAAATGCATCGGCATATGTTGCACCATAAGTAGTATCAATAGCAACTTGTACACAATCAGCTGGTAAATTGTAACGAAGTAACCACTTCACTTCTACATCGGAAGCTTCAGTTGATGAGTTTGTTCTTAAACGAATGGTTACAATTCCCCATCCTCCACCTTTATAATCTTGGGTGATTAAGAATGTAGAAGCTTTATCAGAATAACTTCCACTAAGTTTATCAATTTTAGCAAAACGATGAAATGGATAATTATTTTTATTACCATTTCTCGCCGTACAATTATAGTATGATAATTGAGCTGAAACATCTTTTGAACCATCAAAACTAAAATTCATAGCAAAATCAGTATTTGCTGCTACTGATCGTGCTGTAGCAAGTTTTAATGCTGCATTTGCATTACCACCAGCAGAAGATGAACCTGCATAGTTATGAGAATGACTACTATTGGCTTTTCCGTTTAATGCATTAGTAATAGCATTTCTTGTCATAGTACCGTCTGTAGAAGTTCCTGTACTACCATATAACTTTGTTGTACCAGAATAAGATTCTGTTCCAACTGTATAGGTTGTATTTGTATCTTGTCCAGGAATTCCTAATGCAGTAATATCACTCTTTACGACAGCAGTTGCTGCACTTACATGTCCTTTATCATCAACGGTCACTTTATATAATCCAGATGCTTTTGCCGTATAACTTGGATGAGTATAAACAGTGTTTGTATCTTGTCCTGGAATACCAAGTGCAGTAATATCTGATTTTGTAACTGCTGTTGCTGCAGTTACGTGACCAAGTGCATTTGTCGTAATCTTATAAAGACCTGACGCATAAGCAGTTGCACTAGGATGAGTATATGCATTTGCTCCACTTGCAATACCATCGAGTTTCTTTTTATCTGCTGCTGTCATAAGACCATGAGCACTTTGAGTAACATCATTATAGGTTGTATTACTGGATGAAATAGTAATGTTACCATTTGCATCAGATGTTACTGATGTGGCTCCACTACCTACTACTTTATGACTATCTCTAATGGTTGTATTATCCATTACATTAAGAAATACGTTACCATTAGTTGCTGCTGCATTTGCTGTAGCTGTTGCAGAAGCACCTACTTTTAAACCAGTAGTATAATGCGTATCAGTGTTAGAAGATGGGATACCTAAAGCAGTAATATCACCTTTAGTCACAACAGTTGCTGCACTTACGTGCCCTTTATCATCAACGGTCACTTTATATAATCCAGATGCTTTTGCCGTATAACTTGGATGAGTATATACTGTATCTGTAAATTTAGCATTTGCTGGAACAGATGAAGCAATAGTATAACGGCTTGATTTTACTTTTCCTTCGGTTCCATCTGTAACAACAATTTTTCCATCAACTGGTGTATCAGAAAAAATAGCTTCTGTTAACCATGTTGTCCATGTGTTACCATTATATTGTCTAATATATTTAGAACGATCATTGATGTTAGCACCAGTTAATACTTGAATTACATATCCTGTAGCACTACGATATACATGTAATCCAAATGCATCTATTCCTTCTGGTTTATTTGTTACTGTGTTACTTCCTCCGCCAAAATAAAAACCATAAGTCCTTATATCATTCAAATTTTCTTTCGTTAATGCAGTAGCCTCAATATTCATTTTTTTATCAAGTTCTGTTTTGATAACTTTGTTTTGTACTGGATTTGTGCTACTTGTACTCATGGAAGAATCTACGGTAATTTTATTAGCACCAGAAGCAATACCATCGAGTTTCTTCTTATCAGCTGCGGTCATAAGACCATGAGCACTTTGGGTAGCATCATTATAGGTTGTATTAGTATCCTGCCCTGGAATTCCTAATGCAGTAATATCTGATTTTGTTACGGCTGTAGCCGCAGTTACATGACCAAGATTATTTGTCGTAATCTTATAAAGACCAGATGCATATGCTGTAGCACTTGGATGAGTATAATTATTAGCACCAGAAGCAATACTATCGAGTTTCTTTTTATCAGCTACGCTCATCAATCCATGAGCACTTTGGGTAGCATCATTATAGGTTGTATTTGTTGTCGGTGGAGTATATCCTAAAGCAGAAGTTACATTTGATTTTGTAATACTAATTGTATCGTCTGCTAATGTAATATTACTTCCGACCTTTAATCCAGAAAAAGATAATGCGGACCATTTTTTAGTTCCATCACCAACCTTAATCCTGTTATTTCTATCCGAGCTAACTGCTAATTCACCAGCCAATAACACTGGATCAGATTTCGCCCAGTTAGCTTCAGTGTCATATTTTACTTTATTTCGTACTTTAATAACTTTTTGAGCCATGGCTTAATTTTTACTACATAGTAAAATATATTATATGTAGCATCTCCTTTCTTAATATTTTTTATTATAAAAATATATGTCGTTATATATTTGTAATTATAAAATAGAATAAAAAGGGGTAAAACGGAGAGATGAGCTTCCACACTCATCTCTCCAATTATATATTTTATTAAGCTGTTACACCAGCTCCGCCGCAATCAAATACTAAGTCATTTGAACCATTTGTAAGACCATCTGTACTTACAGATTTGATATTGATATTAGCATTTCCAGATCCATCAAAAGTAGCTGCATCTGCTGTAACAACGCCAGTAGCACCAATAGATCTTGCTGTCTTAAGTTTTGTAGCTGTACCAGCATTTCCACTAACATCACCTGTTACGTTACCAGTAACATTACCAACTAAGCTTCCTTTGAACTTAGTTGCTACAAGTGTACCAGCTTCTGCGTCTAAGTAAACACCTGTATCAAAGATCTGTGTACCAGTGTTTGTAGTAGCGCTTGTTGTACCTGTAAGGTAAGCTTTTTCTGCTGTATTTAATACGTTCTTAACGTTCTCATCTGTTGTTTTATATTTCTTTCCTTCTACGAAAGCAGCAACTGCTTTGGATGTAGGAAGATTAACAGATGTAGAAGCTGCTGCGATAGATTCATCTACCTGCTTAGCTGCTGCCATACCAACAACAACAGAACCTGTTCTAGCTGTACCATCAAGATTTACACCAGTTGTTGCAGCTTTGATTGTAGTTTCTCTTTCATCACCAGAAGGAACTACTAACCATTTACCGGCTTCGGTAAATACGATTAAGTCACCAGTTTTAACTGCAACATTGTTTCCTGTAGCAGAAGAAGCCGCAGGTACAGAAGTAAATCCAGCAATTACCTTATATGTATTACCTGTATGAGAAGATTCAGGAAGAGCAGAAACAGTACCATCAGTACCGATTGTTCCCTTGAAGATCATCGCGTCAGATGCTGAAATAGCTGATGCGATCTTTGTTTCCATAAATTTCTTTGTTACAGGCTGCATATCTGCTGTTGGATCACCAGAGAGTGTTACAGGACCAGTGAATGTTCCACCAGCTTTCGGCATAGCTGCATCAGCTTTTGCTCCCTGTGCTGCTGTTGCATACGCATTGGAATTTGTGTATGCTGCAGAACCAAGACCCGTAACAGCGATGTTATCTACTTTTGTTCCATCTACTGTGATAGCTACAGTACCATTATTTGTACCTGAAGATAATGTCACAGTCTGTACTGCATTATTCTGAATTAACTGCTTAACCTGTGCTTCATTTAATCCAATCTGCTTAGATTGGGCCCATGTATTTGTACCATCACCAACTTTAGCAATGAGGTTAGTGGTATCAATTGCAATTTCGCCAGAAAGTAATACTAACGTAGATTTAGCCCAATTCTCCGCGGTATCATGTTTAATCTGAATACGGGTAGTTAAAATTTTATTAGCCATAATTATAAATCTCCTTTTCTATTATATATATTAATTACTTGTTAATTATTCTTCCACCTCTGTTGTAAATGCAGTGATTGCATCCCCACAGTCAAGAATAACATGGTCATGATTATAAATAACATCTGCTGGTTTTAATTCCTCATAGATGTTTTTATCTGAATTCCATGTATACATACTAAGCGTTTCTCTACTAACGTAAAGAAGAGATGTTTTCCCTGTTTCAGGAAAATTTGCTTTATCTGGATAGAAAAAAACTTGTTTTTTACTTGAAATATATTGCTTCAATTGATCCACTAATACATCAAGATTTTCTTGACTTAAATAGCGTTTCATTTCAGCTACTTTTACATCTGTATCCGACATATTCTAACCTCACTTTTCTTAAAAATTTATATTATGAATCTTGAAAAAGACTGACAATATAACTATTATCAATAGGAGTAAATCCAGCACCTATTTTTTCTTGTAAGGCTGCAATATCATTTCGAATCACTGTCGTTTGATTGTCAACATATTCTTTCGTTGAATTCATAACTCCAGTAACTGCTTGAGAAATTTTTCCATCCGTTTCATCTTTTGTATAATAAGATTCTAAACGATTAGTGATTGCTTGATTAATTGCCTCAAGCGTTTCAGCTTGAGTATATACTTCCCCCTTTAAATAAACTTTATCTAAGGTTGGTACATTGTCATACAAGTCACTAATTTTCTTACTGATATTCTTACTAGACCAAGTGGTGCTATCTGATACAATATCATCATCAATTTCACTCATATTAACGGATGGGTCTTTTATATAATCTTCAATTTCTCTAATCTTTGTTTCAACGTCGGTGCCATCACACAAGTTGATATTATCTGCCATTGCAACAGGATAATCTCTACTACCATTTGCTGGCACCAAAGTATTTATAACGATAACGCCACCCTGTATTTCTTTGTGTTCATGTTGTGCCATTTTTTTCACCTCCGTTCTATATAAGATTTATTATTTTACAGTAATACTTAAAGAACCAAGTCCTTCATTTACTGAACGCCAAATATCATATGGTTCAGTATATCCTGTACTGTTTGTCTTATCAACTGAAGAACCGATTTTAATAAATCCGCCTTCAAATCCTCCAATAACAAATGTAGGTGTTCCTAATCTTGTTGGAAGTAAATAATAAACATATTGTCCTTCTCCAGAATTTACACTAATCGTTCTGGATTTAGATTCAGATAAAACGGAAGAAAGTGTTGTTTCATCAACACTTTCTGTTGTTGATGCTACTCCATAATAAATATAGTTAGCAAATACAATACTTGTTGTCTTTTCCATAGTCGCATTCCTTTCATCAGTTGCTTTTAATGTGAATGAAGTTGTTTGCGTAATTGATGTAGGGAAAGTAAAAGTTTTTGATGTAAGTCCTACATCAATAGCTTCATTAATACCCCCACCTCTAAAGTTTAATGCAGTAGGTTTTTTATTGGTTGCCCAGTTGAATACCACTGTTGATATAGAGGAACCTTTTGGAAGTATATTAGTATTATTATTGAAACTTGTAATACTAATTGCTTTATACATTAAATCAGAAACATTCTGAACTAAAGTTTTAATTGTATTTTGAAGATTGTCATCCAGATTCTCCATGCATACATTATTCATAAAAGCCAAAATACCAAACCTATCTTCTAAGTCATAGAGTGTAGTACTACCGGCTGGTAGATTTTCATTTTGTGATCTTAAAAGAATATCTTTAGTTGTATTTTCAGGCCACATAATATCCTGGTTACCCTTGCTATCAAGTTTGGATAATTGGACATGATTATAACTTTTAATACTCATATATCATTCTTCCTTTCTTTTAAAGTAGTAATTTCTCATTACCCTAAAAATTATTTAATTAAATGTCAAACATTTTTACGGAAGAAAATATAAGGAGTATAAAAAATATACTCCTTATATTTTATTTAATTGTATATGCGTACTCATTCGCCATATCTTCAATATCCTGCTTACTATATTTCTCTAAACAAAGAGCAGAAAGCAGGTTAATCTTTGTCAATTCTTTAACAGATTCTACGAACGCCATTTCTTCAATAGAAGATTCAGAAGTTTCATTTACCATTCCATAATCTACTAATGTATTATATAATGGCTGATTCTGTAATTTTCCAGATTCTTGCATTGCCGTAAGTTCATTTACCTTACCAATCATGATACCCTGGAATAAGGTTGGATTAAATGTTTTCTTTTCTGTTACCCCTTTTAATTCCAGATAATCATCAATGGCGGATTCTGTTTTGATTTTCATATCATTTGTCATTTCATTTTCAAGATTCTGAATTTCCTGTTTTTCTTTCTTAGCACGAGTGATTTCAGAAATTGCAGAAGATTTAACATTGTCTCGAATAATACTTGTTACATCATCTAATGCTAAATCTTTATTCATAGCATCAATCTTCTGCTGTGTATCTTCACCACTACGGAACACTAAATCATCCGGATCACATTCTTCAATCTTTAAGGATTTTTCCATAAAGAAATTTCCTGTAATATCACATACGGACTCATAGATATCTTTGGCTGGTTTACTTCCTTTTTTGATTGCTTCTCGGATATAATATTCCATACCGTTCGGGCATTTGTCATGAATAAAATCATGAATATCCGCGTCAAGGTCATCTCCATACGCAACCTTATAATCATCGTTTAATGGAATGGCATCTTTGTATAATTTAGAAAATACTAAATCTAAACAAACACCATTCGCCTTTTTCTGTTCATTATCCAATACACGCAGTTTGTATTTGTCTGAATTACGAAAATCTTCATCCGCTTTTCTTTGATCTTGTACTGCTTTTACATGTCCCATAAAGTCTATTACTTTATCATGTCCTGCATTAAAATCCATTTATATCACCTCATTTATTCTTTTGATTCTTCAAGTAATTCATCAGCATTATCTTTCATATACTGACTTACGTTAATATATCCTTTGCTGTTTGATGAATTATCAAAACCACGGAAGGATACTCTTGCGGGATAAGCACATATGGTTTCTTTTGTTTCTTTATCTTGTTCAATCACGATTGCCCAACCAAAGGTATGGAGAATCATATTAATCCACCAAAATAAACCACTTTCCTGAAATTCTTTCCATGTTTTTTTATTTACCATATATCCGTTCCTCCTATTAATTCATTGTTTTTTAACTAATCAAGTAATCATTGATTGTAATGTCCTCTAAATCAACAACTAACAATTCCGGAACATAGTAACGACGCTCATCTACCGTCAGGTCATCTAAATCTTCAACATAATTCTTGACTGCTTGATAATTGGTATCGTAATGGTTAATTCCTTTAAATCGAATATGATCGACATAAGAGAATTGTAATTCTATTTTACGCATCAAGTTTGAAATAAAGAGATTATTCATTCCAGAAGAATTCACTGTTTCAACTTCTTTCTTAATAAATTCTTTGACTTCGTCTTTGACATTCAATACATCAGTACCTGGAATAAACCACATATCAAAGTTCAAAGAAAGATTTACGGTATTAAGAAGTTCTAATTCTTCTCCAATTCTAAAGTCTCTACTTCTACCATATGTATTATAGAATTTTACATCGATAGTTGTTTCATTTCGTAACCGATTATGCACAATATCAATTAAGTTATCATATTGCTCTAAGAAAGAGTTCATGAAATAAGAAAGATTTTCTGGGTTTTCATTGATATTCCATTTAATAAATGGTAACGACATCATCTCCACATCATTAATGTCATATACATATTCGTACTGCGGTTTTCCATCTTCATCTTCTCCGGTTTTATTTGCTAATGTATAATCTTTAAAGATTAAATTAGAACGTACATTGTTTAATGGTTTTAAGAATGTCAATGGGTCAGATGCTGTTTGATATTCGTTTGTTTCCCAATAACCTTCTACATGTAAGTTCTCCACATTTGCGAGTGGATTATTTGTATCTGATGCCTCAATTAACTCAAGTTTTCCAGTATCTGGAGAATATTTTCTTCGATAAAGCGTGTAAATTCTGCATGTAACATCTGTCATAGGAATAAGAATATCGCTTAAATTCGTATCAATTGGATAAACAGTACAGTATTTTACAACATCACCAGCTTCTTCCATTTGATAGATACTTTTTGCTAAAATCCAATTCTCTACAATATCTCCTGAGGCATCAATATGATTATAGTATGCAGGGTCTTCATCCATAACCTCGTAATAACTATTATCATCTAAATCTACGTATTTTGTTTGCTGTAGTAACCGTAGTTTACCATCACTTGTAATATGGTCATCAGTATAAAAATCTGCTGAGTATGTGATATTTTGTGTTGTTGGATCGTATTCACTAGGAATTAATTCAATTGCACAAACATCTCTCACTCCATCTTTAATTACAGCAAATACTCGTAAGTCGTTATCAACTAATTTATATTTTTCGTTCAACACATATTTCTTACTACCAGTTGTACTATCTTCTTCTTGTTGAATAATTGGGTATTCATCGGAAACATTGATAGATGGTAATAATTTTGTAGTAATATGGTACTTCC
>ULRL01021563.1_pt1 | contig 10282 bp, 9 predicted proteins | sample 1955391 | NCBI WGS metagenome assembly ULRL01 (sample SAMEA4835681, study PRJEB28245) | human gut metagenome | biome: gut microbiome; material: fecal sample | place: Denmark | collected 2008
GGAGCATCGATGAATGCACGTACCTTCGTATGGTCTACAAGAGACTGAATCGGTGCATTGGTATCGGAAAGAATATGGCGCATTTCAGAAACCAGAAGTTTTTCATATCCCGGATGATAGGTCTTTGGATAGGGACTCTTTTTGCGGTGGAGTAGTTCAGATGGAAGAACATCACAAAAAGCGTCCCTTAACAATGTTTTTTCCACCCTGTTTTGATATTTCATATGCCACGGCACGTTATAGACATATTCAATGATGCGATGGTCGGCAAAAGGTACACGGGCCTCTAAACCACTGTACATACTTGTGCGGTCCATGCGGTCGAGCAGTGTCTGCATAAACCATTTGATATTCAGATAGCCGATGATGCGCCGGCGTTCTTCTTCTTTGCTTTCACCGGCGAGAAGAGGCGCTTTTGCTTTGGATTCCAGGTAGCGCTCATAGGAATAATCTGTCAGATCCAGATCGTTTACAATTTCGTCGGTCAGAAAAGCCGTTCGCGCAGTCAGATCAAAAGACCATGGAAAACCGTTGGCATGGAACAGGTCATCCCGATAAAACCAAGGGTATCCGCCAAAAATTTCGTCAGCACATTCTCCCGTTAAAGCAACTTTATTATGTTTACTTACCAGCGAACAGAAGTACAGGAGCGATGCATCCACATCGGTCATTCCGGGCAGATCTTTGGCATCTACTGCAGAATAAAGTTCATGAAACAGTTGCTCTTCGTTGCAGAACAGATAGGTGTGATTCGTAGGACAAGCGGTAAGCATCTTTTTTACATAGGTAACATCCTGCTCCGGCTGGAATGTGCTCGAAGTAAAGTATTTATCATTTCCCTCAAAATCAAATGAAAAAGTATTTAAAGTCACCCCCTGCCTGGAAAGTGCATTTTGTGAGATTGCGGTAACGATGCTCGAATCGATTCCTCCGGACAGAAACGTGCAGACTTCTACATCGGATACAAGCTGGCGGGTGATGGCATCTTCCACCAGGAAACGCACATGATCTACGGTGTCAGTGTAGGTATCGGTGTGTGGATGACAGGAAAGTTCCCAGTAACAGGTGTCATGCAGACCTTGTGGTGAATAGACCATAAAATGTCCGGGAAGAACCTCGGAAAGATTTTGGAAAATACAGGTGCCGGATGTGTGTGCAGGTCCGATCGCAAGAAGTTCCTGCATGCCCTGACGGTCGATTGCAGGGGTGATGGCAGGATGGCAAAAGAGCGCTTTGGGTTCCGAACCAAAGGCCAGAGAGCCTTCCATCTGCGTATAGAAGAGCGGTTTGACACCGGCGCGGTCACGGTACAGCAGAAGCTGCTGCTTTTGTTCATCGTAGATGGCAAAGGCGAAGATTCCGTTTAATTTTTGGACAAAAGAAGGTCCGAAGTGCATATAACAGTAAAGGATGACTTCGGTATCAGAGGTTGTTTCAAAATGAAATTTTCCGGCAGGAAGTTCTGCTTTCAATTCTTCGGTGTTGTAAATTTCTCCGTTGTATACAATGGTGCAGGTATGATCGTGGACGGTGCGGGTCATAGGCTGCGTTCCACACTGGATATCGCGGATGCTCAGACGGCTGTGTGCAAGTCCGGTGTGGGCCGATAAGAAGATCCCGTGATTGTCATTTCCGCGTCGTCGTATGGACTGCCACATATCTGTCAAAATTTTTTCCCAGTGGATCCGTTCTCTCAGGTAGTCTTTTTTATAATTGCAAAAGCCGGCAATTCCGCACATGACAAAGGCTTCCTCCGTATATCGATGCATTTATGTTTGGTTTTAGTATATGTATAAGAAAATATAAAGATACATTTTTTTGTATTTCCCTTCCATAAATTATTGAAACGAAGAACAATATCTGCTACGATAGCACTGAAACGAAAAGCTTTGGACAGGTGGCAATGGATATGACAAACAGAACTTTTGGTAAAAAGTGGATATGTCTGATCTTAACATTCGTGATTTTATTATCAGGAATGTGTTTTTCGTCTTATCAGACAGCATCGGTTCTGGCATCCATTGAGCGTGAGAATACGGTGGATTCTGTTACAGGAAATCCGGCGCAGACACTTGAGACATCTTCACCATCCCTGTGTCAGAATCAGGGGGCGGAAGAAGTTTTCGGCACACGCGGACTGGACACAAGGCTCATTTCGGAGCGTCGCACGGAGAAAGTGCACATCCTTCGGACGCTTCTGTTATCTTACGCTTTAACCAATCAGTTGGAGCATTTCACATATTTCTATACATATCGCATGCCGTTTCTAGGAAAAGAAGCGGGTACTCTGCGAACCATCATCCGTTATATTCATCTGACGGATGGGGAGAAAGATTACGCATACGATCTTTAAAAGGTGAAAATTCACCGGCAGTCACCAATTTTGATTGATGGCTTTGTTATGGTACATAAAAATAATAAAAGAGATCGCGCGTATGTCGCAGAAAAGAGGAAATATGATAGAGAACATTATTGTTGGAGTGATTGTAGCACTTGTAATTATCGCTGGAGTTGTCGCATGGTGGTTTGAAAATCACGGAGAGGACATTCAAAATCCAGACGAAAAGAAATTACAGGATAAAAAATAAAGTATAAATACATCAAATTTGTAGAATACTGGGAGTAACAGAAAGGCAAGAAAATGAAGAAAACAAAGATTATTTGTACAATGGGACCTGCAACGGCAGATGATGAAGTATTAAAAGAGATTATGCGAAGTGGCATGGATGTTGCCAGAATCAATTTTTCCCATGGAAATGGAGCGGAACATTTACCAAAAGTGGAACAGATAAAAAGACTTCGGAAAGAATTAGGATTACCGATTGCATTATTGCTCGATACAAGCGGACCGGAGATTCGTCTTGGGAATTTTGAAAACGATAAGATTCAACTGAATGCGGGAGATATGTTTACACTGACTGCAAGAGAAATTACTGGAAATGAAAAAGAGGCATCCATCACTTACAAGAATCTGGTGAAGGATGTACAGCCGGGGATGCGTATTCTGATCGATGATGGTTTGATTGAAATGCGTGTAAAAGAATTGACGGATACGGATATTGTATGTGAAGTGGAAAACGGAGGCGTGGTGTCCAACCATAAGGGAATTAACGTTCCAGATGCTGAACTTACAATGCCTTATATCAGTGAAAAGGATCGTAACGATCTTATTTTCGGTGTGGAACAGGGCTTTGATTTTGTGGCAGCATCCTTTGTCCGTTGTGCAGATGATATTGTTCAGCTTCGTAATCTTCTCAGCGAACATGGTGATAATGACATGAAGATTCTTGCTAAGATTGAGAATCGTCAGGGTGTGGATAACATTGATGAAATTCTGGCTGTCTCGGATGGCGTCATGGTTGCCAGAGGAGATATGGGTGTAGAAATCCCAATTCAGGAAGTTCCGGCCATCCAGAAATTGATCATTAAAAAGGTGTACAATGCAGGAAAAATTGTTATCACAGCAACACAGATGCTGGATTCCATGATGAAAAATCCGCGTCCGACCAGAGCGGAAGCAACGGATGTTGCAAATGCAATTTATGACGGTACCAGTGCAATCATGCTTTCCGGAGAGACTGCTGCCGGCAAATATCCGGTACAGGCAGTAAAGACGATGGCCGAAATTGCTGAGTATACCGAAAATGACATTGATTATGTAAAACGTTTCCGCCAGTTAGAAAAATTGCCAAAAGATGATGTTACAGATGCCATTTCTCATGCAACCTGCATGACAGCAATTGATATTAATGCATCTGCAATTGTTACAGTCACAAAGTCGGGCAGAACAGCCCGTATGATATCCAGGTATCGCCCAAATTCACCAATCATCGGATGCACCCCATCTGAACATACATATCGTCAGATGAGTTTGTCCTGGGGCGTTATTCCTCTGATGATCAAGGAGGAGACCAGCACGGATGTATTATTTGCCAATGCAATGAAGCGCGCAGAGAAAGAAGGCTATCTGAAAGAAGGTGAACTTGCTGTTATTACCGCAGGTGTACCGCTTGGAATGTCAGGAACTACAAATCTGATCCGTGTGGCTGTGGCAGGACAATGCGAGTCATTATAAATTTATTGTAAAACAGACAACGAAACACTTGTTCGGTGATGCAGGCTGTGCTATGATAAGCAGGTTGCAGGAAAAGTGTAATGAAGGTTGGAAATCATACATTTGCATGTGATTTCCAACTTTTTTAATGTGTGATAGTGTCAAGTTTTCTATGAAAACTTGATATGCAGGGAGAAATTAATATGAGAAAAAGAAATCATTATCCGGTTGCGGCGTTTTTGCTGTTGCTTGCATTATTGTTTGGTGGCTGCAGCTATAAGCAACCGGGACTGGATACACAGGCTATACAGGAAAATACACAGAAATCATACGAATTGACAGATATCCCGGCTTATGCGGGAAATTCATTTGTTATACTTGATGATAACAAGCCGGCGTTTTCAAAAAAAGATCGGGAGCGGACAGATGCGTTTGAGACATACAGTGATCTTGATGAACTCGGACGCTGTGGTGTAGCCTATGCAAATATTTGTAAGGAACTTATGCCGACCGAGGAACGTGGGGCAATCGGTATGGTAAAACCAACCGGATGGCACACCGTAAAATATGACAATGTAGAGGGAAAATATCTGTATAACCGATGTCATCTTATTGGTTATCAGCTTGCGGGAGAGAACGCAAATGAAAAGAATCTGATTACAGGCACGCGTTATCTGAATGTGACCGGGATGCTGAAATTTGAAGATCAGGTGGCAGACTATGTAAATGAGACGAATCATCATGTACTTTATCGTGTGACACCGGTTTTTGAGGGCGATAATCTTGTAGCATCCGGCGTTGAGATGGAGGCATATTCAGTCGAGGACAAAGGAGAAGGTGTTTCTTTTCATGTGTTTTTATATAATGTACAACCGGGAATTACGATTGATTATGCCACAGGTGAAAGCTGGCTCGACGATTCTAAAACGACAGAAGATAACGAAAAAACCTTAAATTACGTGTTGAATACCAATACGCACAAATTTCATAAAGGAAATTGTGAAAGCGTTAGGGATATTGCTGACAGTAATAAGGAGGTTTATACCGGGAATCGTGGGGATTTAATAAATATGGGATATGAACCTTGTAAAAGATGTAAACCTTGATTAAATATGAAAAATATACTAAAATTAACCATATTTAAAAGAAAATTAATCTGATATCATCAAACAGGGGTTAGATGTAGTTGTTGGCGGCGATGAATATGCATGTGCCCTTTTAACATATTTTTACTCAAAACACAACAAGTAGTTTTAAAAACTATATTAAGAGGTAGACAAAAACTATGAAATAGAGTACAATATTATATGTTGAGTAAGGGGATGGAATATGCACGAGAAACAACAAGTAATCTATTACCGGGATGAGTTAAACGACGAGTTTTCGGATGGGCATATTGATGCGAAAAAAATAGATGGAAATTATCGATATATAAGGGATGACAGTCCGATCGGTAAGGCAGTTCATATATTCTGGTATCGCATCATTGCGACACCTTTGGCGTGGCTTTATATGAAGCTGCATTTTCATCATAAGATAGTAAACCGGTATTTTCTAAAGAGGGCAGAGGGGGCTTATTATATCTATGGAAATCATACGCATTTTCTGGCAGATGCACTCGTTCCTACTATGGTAAATTTCCCAAAAGATGTGTCAGTGATTGTACATCCAGATAATGTGTCGATGCCGGTGCTTGGTAGAATCACGCCTACGCTTGGCGGCTTGCCTTTGCCGGATGATAAAGAAGCGATGAAACATTTTATCGAGGCGCTGGAGAAACGGGTGGCACAGAAACGGTGTGTAATGATTTATCCTGAAGCACATATCTGGCCGTTTTATACCGATATACGTCCGTTTAAAGATACATCATTTCGCTATCCAATTCAGCATAATCTGCCGGTATTCTCAATGACGAACACCTATCAGAAGAGAAGGTTTTCAAGTAAACCGAAGATGGTGACATATATTGACGGACCGTTTTATGCAGACACATCACTTCCAGTACGACAACAGAAGAAAATGCTGCGGGATCTGGTGTATGAAACCATGAAAAAGCGGGCAAAGAATAATACTGTAGTTTGCATCCGTTATGAAAAAGTGACAGAGGATTCAGGAGAAATTTTATGATAAATATACTTTTCTCAGGAAATGGTAAAGTGTTTGACGGGGTACTGACCTGTATACTTTCTATTCTGAAGAGAACGAAGACTATTGAGCCGTTTTGCATCTATGTATATACGATGGATGTGACAAGAATCAAACCGGAATATACACCAATCTCCGGGGAGATGATTGAATTCCTGGATGGAGTAGCGAAAGAATATAATGCAAAAAACCAGGTTCTGCGAGTTGATGTGACGGATTTGTACGAACAGTATTTTGCAAAATGTCCGAATGAAGATGCGTATTGTTCGCCGTACACATTGCTTCGCCTTTTCGCAGATCTGGTTCCGGGGATGCCGGATAAATTGTTATATCTGGATGTGGATATTTTGTTCCAGCATGATATAGAGATGCTTTATAACATTAATGTGACCGACTATGAATATGCAGCAGCACGGGATCATTACGGCAAGTATCTGATTAATCCGAATTACATTAATGCAGGGGTATTGCTTTTGAATCTTGCAAAAATAAAAGAGACGGGATTGTTGGTGAAAGCTCGCAAGCTGATTCAGACGAAAAAACTGATGTTTGCTGATCAAAGTGCAATCAGCCGCAGTACGACAAAAAAGAAAATGCTGCCACAGAAGTTTAATGATCAGAAATTTTTGCATAAGCATACAGTTGTACGACATTTCTCAAAGCGGCTTTTTTATCTGCCATACCCACATACCGCAAATGTGAAACAATGGAATGTGAGTCAGATACATCGAATTTTTCATTACTATGTATTTGATGATATTTTATATGATTATATTTATTTAAAGAAAAAGTATGAACAAAACGAGGAGCGTTAATCATGAAAAAAGAAAGAAGAGTGCCGATTTTTTTTGCATGTGATGAAAATTTTGTAAAATATACGGTTGTAGCATTGGAGTCTATGATTGCAAATGCTTCTACAGAGAGAAAATATATTATCCATATATTAAATACCGATATTTCTGAAAATATGAAACAGGTTTTATACCATATGGCAAATGACAACTTTGAAATACAGTTTAATAATGTGACCAATTATCTGCGAACGATTCATGAAAAGTTGCCGATTCGTGACTACTATTCGCATACAACTTATTATCGTTTTTTCATTGCAGAAATGTTCCCGGAATATGAGAAGGCAATTTATATTGACAGTGATACCATTGTAAAAGGCGATATTTCCCGGTTGTACGATTTTGATCTTGGAGACAATTATGTGGGCGGGGTTAATGATCAGGTTGTAGTACAGGATCCTATATTTGGAGATTATGTAGAAAAAGTATTAGGCGTAGAAAGAAATAATTATTTTAATGCAGGTCTTTTACTGATTAACTGTGACCAGTTTCGTAAAAATAACGTGCTTGACCAGTTTTGTAAGTTGCTTCATATGTATAATTTTGTTGTGGCGCAGGATCAGGATTATTTAAATGTCATCTGCCATAATAAAGTGCTTTGGCTTCCACAGGTGTGGAATACGGAAGTTTTTGGTGAGATTGCACCAAAGGAAGAAGATATTTGTATTTTGCATTACAATCTGGCTGCAAAGCCTTGGCATTACAAAGATTGCCGTATGCAACAGTATTTCTGGAAGTATGCAGAACGTTCCGGTGTATATCCGGAAATATTAAAAGAACTTGAGACTTATACCGATGAACAGAGAGCAGAAGATATGGCTTCTGGCGCAAATCTGCTGGAACTTGCAAAGCAGGAAATTGCAAAAGAAAATAATTATCTGAATCTTGTACAGAGCGGAAAATTAAAATCGGAAGACAGAATTGAAGTGTTGGACAAGATTGCAATGCTGGAAAGAGAAGGCCGTTTTGATGAAGATGTAGAAGAAGATCCGCCGTCTAAAGAATTGAAACCGGAAGACATTGATTATCTGCGCAAGAAATGGAGTAGTAAGATTAAGACGAAACTGACTTATCGTGTTGCAAGAAGTTTTATGAATAACATTATTGCAAATAAGCAGCTGATTATCAAAGATGTGATTGGCATTGAACATATGAACGCACTGGATTCGGGTGCGGTCATTACCTGTAATCATTTTAATGCATTTGACAGTTTTGCAATCCAGATTGCATATGAGAAATCAAAGCAAAAGAAAAAGCGCAGACTGTATCGTGTGATTCGAGAAGGAAATTACACTAATTTCCCGGGCTTTTATGGAATGCTTATGCGAAACTGTTATACATTTCCATTAAGTTCAAACAAAGAGACAATGAAGAAATTTTTACATTCGATGGATGCTGTATTGCAACATGGAGATTTCATGGTTGTTTATCCGGAACAGAGTATGTGGTGGAATTACCGCAAACCAAAGCCTTTGAAGAAAGGGGCATATACATTTGCAGCGCAGAATCATGTGCCGGTGTTGCCGTGTTTTATTACGATGCAGGACAGTGACATTTTGGGGGATGATGGATTTTATATTCAGGAGTATACGATTCATATTGCACCTGCAATTTATCCAGATCCAAATAAGAGCCGTGCAGTAAATATCGAAGAAATGCGTCAGAAAAATTATGAGGTCTGGAAAGAAATCTACGAAAAAACATATGGAGAACCGTTGGTATATGAATGCGATGATATGCCTACAATTGCATAGATAGTACCATTGGAAGTGACATAGACAGAACCAATGGGAATATTTTCTTTTCTTTCATAAATTGTTGTTTCATAATGAATCATATTCTAACATATTTTAAGTAGATTGTCATGAATCGTTTGAAACCGGAATCGTTTTTGGCAAAAACATATCAAAATCATCTTGCATTCTCGCTGAAAAATAATTATAATGAAATAGTAAATAAATATAAAGAAAGAAAAGCCAATGGTGGCGCATCCTATGGATGCGTCTTTTTTCTTATCAGAAGAACAAATGTACGTATTATTTTCGGGAGAACCTATACAATGAAAAATCTAGGAACCAATGAATGGACAATCTTGAATAACATCATATACAAAATATATACAACAGAGCATTTTGATGAGATGCGTCTTGTTTTACTGGAAGAATTACGAGTGTTGATTGATTTTGACAGTGCAGATTTTTATGTAGCTGCGGAACATGATGAAAAAAAACTCGCACATCCTGTAAAATTGGATATGGAGTGTGATTTTGCCCAGGAATACGAACAATTGGATGCAAGCAGGGGGATCCTTTTCAGCGGGAAATCTCTGATTTATCGTGAAACAGATCTAGTCAGTGATGAAGCAAGAATGGCAACCGATTATTATCAGCATGTGTTCAAACCAAATAACTGGCATTATTCTTTGCAGATGGTCATTGCGAAAGATCATCATTTTCTTGGCGTGATTACATTTTATCGTTCTATTGGAAAAGAAAATTTTCATTATGATGATATTTTTATTTTGGATATGCTGAAAAACCACCTGGCTTTTCAGCTGGAAAAACATCATATGTTTGGAGAGGATGAACAGGAAAAGCTGACTGTATCTCAAGCAGTCGAGAAATATAATCTTACAAGAAGAGAGAGTACCATATTACGCATGTTGATGAGTGGACGGGAAAATGCAGTAATCTGTGAGGAATTAGTAATCAGTGCCAATACACTGAAAAAACATATTTTAAACATTTATCGGAAGTTAGGTATACGGAATCGTGTGCAATTGTTCAAGATGATTAAAGAAAGGGAATAATCTTTGAAAAATTAGGGAAAAGCGACCTTGTGACAAATTGGATACAATGGTATAATCATTCTTAACGACTGTATACAAGAAGAGTGAGTATAAAAATCCAGTCAAGAGGATATAAGAATGTATCGAAAAACAATAGATGATTTAATGACAGAAAAACGTGAGAAACTGGTTATTGATCTGCGAAGTGAGGAGGATTTTTCCAAAGAAACTTATCCACAGGCAAAGAATATTTATTGGGAGAATTTTGCGGAGCATGAGGCTGAGATTCCTAAGAATATGCCAGTTTATCTGATATGTTATACAGGTCAGAGAAGCGATGAAATCGCAGAAGAGTATGAGCAGCGTGGTTATGAAATATACAGTATTCAGGAAGGATATCGTGCCTATTTGCGCAAAAAACTCGCAGATTTCATGAAGGATGAT
>ULRL01040259.1_pt1 | contig 10247 bp, 10 predicted proteins | sample 1955391 | NCBI WGS metagenome assembly ULRL01 (sample SAMEA4835681, study PRJEB28245) | human gut metagenome | biome: gut microbiome; material: fecal sample | place: Denmark | collected 2008
GGACCAAGGTGTCGGGAGTTCGAATCTTCTCGCGCACGTATGCTAAATAGTCTTAAATTCTTGAAAAATCAAGGGTTTAGGGCTATTTTTGTATATGCAGATTTTATGAATCCTTTTTAATGCGGAAAATTCCATAAGATGGTATAATAAAAAAGATAAATTACTGGAAACAATGAATTAAGGTAACCTTAAGGTTATTCGAGTTGGAAAGTAAGATTTACGTGTTAAGATGGCATCATCAAAGATAAGAGGAGGAAAAAATATGTGGACGAGAGCGGAATTAAAAGACAGAGCAAAGTTTGCATTTAAAAGAAACTATTGGAGAAGTGTGCTGATCAGTTTACTGCTGGCGCTTTTGATAGGAGGCGGCAGTGGCGCAGGAAGTGCAGGTTCGGCTATGTCATCAGCTTTAGGAAGTGACGGAAGTGATATTACCTCGGACTCCTATGATGATTTTTATGATGACGCAGATGATATCTGGTATGAGATGAATGATGTCTATGACAATACAGATCATACAGCACTTCTTTTTGCAGGAGTCATTTTTGTTGTGATCTTCATGATTGTATTTGTGATCATTATGACTGTTACAATTCTTTTGGATGCATTTATTTTTAATCCATTGGAAGTGGGATGTAAACGTTTCTATTTAAGAAACCTCAATGAGGCAGCTTTAGTGGGAAATGCCGGATACGCATTTGATAACAATTATAAAAATATTGCAAAGACAATGTTTTTCCGTGATCTGTATACTGTTTTGTGGTCAATGCTTTTTATTATTCCTGGCATTGTAAAGTCATATGAATACCAGATGATCCCATATTTGCTGGCAGACAATCCACAGATGACAAAAGAGGAGGCATTTGCAGAGAGTAAGAGAATGATGCAGGGACAGAAATGGAATGCATTTGTTTTGGATTTATCATTCATTGGATGGGATATTTTATCTGGAATGACAATGGGAATCCTGGGAATCTTTTATGTGCAGCCATACAAAGATGGAACACATGCCGCATTATATGAAGCTTTAAGATACAGAACTCCGTATCAGCAGATTCAGAATCCGGCACCTTACCAGCAGAATACTGCAATGAATCAGCAGACAACAGAGATGCCGAATAGATTTGAAAATCAGAATATCGATCAGCCGTTTGAGGACAGAACGGATTATTAGGAGAACAACTACGGATGGATTACAAAATCTTGATCGCAGATGATGAGCCGGAGATTAGAAATCTTCTCCGGCTTTATCTGGAAAATGAAAACTATCATGTAATAGAAGCGGAGGACGGACAGCGGGCGCTCGATTTATTGCGGGCAGAGCAGCCGGCATTATGTATTTTGGATATTATGATGCCGAAGATAGACGGCTATCATGTATTGCAGCAGATTCGCAAAGAGAGTAATATTCCAGTGATCATTTTGTCAGCGAAGGACGCAGATTCGGAAAAAATCCTGGGATTAAATCTGGGAGCAGACGATTATCTGGCAAAACCGTTCAATCCTTTAGAGGCAGTTGCCAGAGTGAATTCTAACATTAGGCGTTTTTATTCTCTTGGAACAAAAGTGGTTCAGGAGGGAAATTTAGCTGTTCGGGATCTGGTATTGAATCAGGACGCGTGTACTCTGAAAAAAGGAGACAAAATCATACAGCTGACCTCTGTGGAATATCGCATCATGGAACTGTTAATGAAGCATCCGGGCAAAGTCTTTACAAAACAGCAGATTTATGAACATGGATGGGGGGAAGATTATATTGTGGCAGACAATAACATTATGGTCTGCATCAGTAAGCTGCGGGCAAAACTGGATGATAATCCTTCCGCTTATATTCAGACAATCCGTGGTCTGGGATATCGCTTGGAGAAGTAAATGAAGAAACAGAATGATTTACAGTGGTTTTTGATCAAAAAATTTATTGAAATACTAGCAGTTGTTGGAGTTGTGGAATATCTGTTGACTTTTCTGGTCAACAGATTTGTGCTGCCTAACGTACTGCTATATTTTTTTCCGGGCGTGGAAGAAAATCCGCTTTTGCTCGGCTCCGGCGTGATCTTCTTCCTGTCTGCAGTTTTAATGTTACTGATCTTAGGAGCATTGAATGCAATGTTTCCATCACCGCTTCATGAGATGGTACAGGCGGCTTTGGAACAAATGCAAAAAAATTTCATGCATACCGTTTCCGCTGGAAAAACTAATTTTTCTTTTTATGAATTAAACAGAGGGCAGGCAATTCTGCTTTTTCTGGTTGCTTTTGTAGTAGTGTTGGTAATTTTAACCCCGTATGTGTCAGGGGCAGTTTGTTTTGCAAAAATAACGATTAAAGAGTTTCGTCAGATCCAGAGAGAGAGGGAGGAGGAACAGAAAGAGTTTGACCGTAAAAGAAATCTGATGCTATCAGACATTGCACATGATCTCAGAACGCCGATGACCACGGTTAACGGTTATGCAAAAGCACTGGCAGACGGAATGGTGGTGGAGCCGGAGAAACAGTTGGAGTATTTGCAGGCAATACAGAATAAGTCGGCAAGGATGAACGATCTGATCCATTTATTATTTGAGTATGTAAAATTAGACAGTGAAGGTTTTTCACTGGACAGAAAAGAAACAGATCTGAGTGAACTGTTACGTGAAAATGCTGCACTCATTTATGCAGACTTTGAAGATGCAGGGATGGAATTCGAGATTGATATTCCAGAAGAAGTGGTTTCGGTATCCGTTGATCCAATCCAGTTTTCCAGAGTGATCACGAATCTTTTGAATAATGCAATGAAGCACAATGAGAGTGGTACGCATATAAAGATTGGCATGTACCGGAAAAATGGATACATTTATATTCTTGTAGCAGATAGTGGCAGGAGAATTCCGGGCGAGCTTGCGGAACATTTATTTGAACCATTTACAAAAGGAGATGTATCCAGAAAAAGTGGAAGTGGAAGCGGACTAGGACTTTCGATTGCAAAAAAAATCATTGAAATGCATGGATTTCAAATGGATTTTATACAACAGCTGGACGAGAAAAAAATTCCGCAGATTGCAGGCTATACAAAAGAATTTGTCATCCAGATCGCGGACGACAGCTACGACTCATCCCTCACGGCATGACGAAAAGCGCAGGGCAATAAAAAGAAAGCTGCGCATATAGACAAGCCGGAGGGATTTTTATATAATGAATAAAAAGTATTGTAACAGGAAAAAGGAGACTCTCATTGGATACATTTGAGATGTTAAAAAGGCTGTTAAGCCAGAATGAATTTGAACTTTTGCTGCCGGATCAGACAGGAGCAAAAGAAAAGAACACGGATAAAACAGATATTCGTCTGGTATATCAGATGAATGACACGATAGAAAGCTTTCTTGTTTTTAAGGAAGCAAGAATGACAGGTACATACAAAGAAGATTATGAAGGGGCTATTGAGGCCTCTTTTTATCGCGATGGGGATGATTACGCACTTGTTGTCCGGCAGGAAGAGGAGGATTGTGTTGTCACTATCCTTTTTAAAACGCTGGAGCTGGAAACAAATCTGTATAATTATGGTGATATTGCGCATTTTTGGAGAAAAGGTTATGAAAATCTGCGGCAACTGGAATTTCGTATTGCGGTATTATGGGATAAATATGAGTATCTTGGTGAGGCTGTCTGCAATGAGGAAGAACGAAAACTCGTGCAGTTAGCCTATTTTCCACCTCTGAATTATACCTGTTATCCGGCGGTTTCAAAGCAGTACATTGTGCCGCGAGACAATCCATGGATACCGTCGGATGGTGCATTTTCCTTGATGAAAGAGATGGCAGAGCAGGTGGGTGACAGAAAAATTAAAAAATGGATACATTTTTATGAAAGGTATCCATATCCTGTTGTTGCAAGGTGTCTTGCAGTTTTATTACATCGGAATGCGCATGCAAAAGTAGTGGATCTGATCACAGAGAGGTTAAAAAAAGCGACATCCGTTTATCCTAATCGATCTTTTGGCGAAAAAGAGGATGAAAATATCGGGAAACTTTTAGGGCGGGCAGAAAAACGGAAAGAAGAATTGGAGCGTGCGGGAATCCATGCGGAGGTACTGCACGAAGAGCCGTTTACGACCGCAAAGGATACGCTGGATTTTCATGTGTATGTCATGCAATTGAAAAAAGGCGTAATAAACAGAAAAGTTTTGATCGAGGAAATTTCAGAATAATCACAGAAAAGAAAGAAGAATTTTGCAATGAACGAATTAATGGAGCAGATTAAGAAAAAAGATGCCAGGTCATTTACGCATGGAGGAAAATTTCATGCGGATGATGTGTTTTCGGCAGCACTTTTATTTTATATAAATCCGGAAATTACGATTTTACGTGGAAATCGTGTGCCGGACGATTTCGATGGAATTGTGTTTGATATTGGAAGAGGTGCGTATGACCATCATCAGAGGGACAGCAGAGTCCGGGAAAACGGTGTGCCATACGCTGCGTTTGGATTGTTGTGGGAAGCAGTCGGTGCAGAGATCCTTGGGGAAGAGCTGGCAGAGGAGTTTGACGAGGCTTTTGTGCAGCCGCTGGATCATAATGATAACACGGGGGAGAAAAACGAGCTTGCAACACTGATTGGGAATTTCAATCCGACCTGGGATGCACAGGGTGGAAATGATGAGGCATTTTTTCAGGCAGTAAGCGTTGCAGGCCTGATCCTTGAAAACAAATTTGAGCGTTATCGCGGAAATGAGCGGGCAGACAGGCGCGTGGAGGAGATTTTAGAAGAACACCGGCAGGCGGTTACATCTGGTAAAAGGGACAGCGAAGATGCAAAGATTCTGATTTTACCGGAGTTTGTACCGTGTCAGAAGCGGTTGTCGGAGACGGAGATTGCATTTGTCATATTCCCATCCAATCGTGGTGGATACTGTATACAACCACAGAAGAAGGAATATTCCATGAATTACAAATGCAGTTTTCCGGCAGAGTGGCTTGGTCTTGAAAATGAAGAATTGGAACAGGTTACCGGATTACAGAGTGCAGGATTTTGTCATAAGGGAGGATTTCTTATGACGGTGGGAATGTTAGAGGACGCGGTGAAAGCCTGCCGTATCAGCATGGAGTTATATCATGAAAATCCGACAATCGTAAATCTCGGCGGGGATTCCTGTATAGATCCGCTGTTAAAGCAGCTTCCGGGAATGCAGGAGGCAACGGTGATACATATGGATTTTATGCAGCTCCCAGAGCTTACAGTGGATGGAATTTACGGTGAAGCAGCGATGGACAAGCAGCAGTGGAAAAACGAAGTCAAAGAGAATCTGAAACGGATTTTAAAACAGAAGCCGGAGGCAGTATATGTGGAAGGAAATGTGTTTGAGACATATCCAATCGTACATCAGCTGCGGAAAAAACATATTCCAGTATTGACAATGATGGAAAAAGATGGACAGAAATTAATCATTCAAATTCCTTCCGGGTCTTAAGTTACAGGAAGATAAAAAGTAGAGAGGAGCAATTTTTTTGAAAAGTAATAAATACGAAATTGATATGTGCAACGGTTCCATAATGGATAAACTGGTTTCGTTTGCACTGCCATTGATGCTGTCTGGCATTTTACAGTTAATGTTCAATGCAGTGGACATTATTGTTGTGGGAAGATTCAGTGGAAGTGAAGCGCTTGCAGCAGTCGGTTCCACAACGGCACTGATCAATGTTTTTACCAATCTTTTTATTGGAATCTCACTTGGGGCAAACGTGCTTGCAGCAAGATTTTTTGCTGCCGAACGCAAGGAGGAAATGTCAGAGACCGTACATACCTCCATCACGCTTGCGCTAATCAGCGGAATTCTCATGGCGTTTGTTGGGCTTGTTTTTTCCAAAGGGGCATTGGAATTAATGGAAACACCGGAAGATGTGATCGGACTGTCGACGCTTTATATGCGGATTTACTTTATGGGAATGCCGTTTTTTATGCTGTATAATTATGGTGCGGCGATTCTCCGTGCAGTGGGTGACACAAAAAGACCATTGTATTTTCTGATCATCGCAGGAGTGATCAACGCAGGCTTAAATATGGTATTAGTGATTGTATTTGGACTTGGAGTTGCGGGAGTTGGAATCGCCACCGTGTTTTCCCAGATGGTTTCCTGTGTGCTGGTTTTGACCTGTCTTTGCAGAACAGAGGGAAGTTATAAACTTTCTTTTTCAAAACTTTCTATGAAAGGCTATTACCTGAAACAGATTTTTCAGGTGGGAATTCCGGCAGGCATACAGAGTACCGTCATCAATTTTTCTAATGCATTACTACAATCGTCAGTTAATTCTTTCGGTTCAACCGCGATGGCAGGTTACACGGCAGCAAACAATATTCTGGGATTTTTGTATGTTTCCATCAATTCTGTGACACAGGCATGTATGAGTTTTACAAGTCAGAATTTTGGTGTTGGAAAGTATAAACGAATGGACCGCGTACTGATCGACTGTATGATTTTATCGGTGGGAGCAGCACTTGTTTTAGGATGCGGGGCGTATTTTTTCGGAGCGGAAATATTACAGATTTATACAGAGGAAGCAGACGTGATCCAATGTGGTGTTGAGATTTTATCCATCACGACAGTTCCATATTTTCTGTGCGGTATTATGGATCTTTTTCCGGGTGCACTGCGTGGAATGGGATATTCCGCAGTGCCAATGGTATTGTCTATTATCGGAACTGTCGGAATGCGTGTTCTGTGGATTTTTGCATTTTTTCCACAGCACAGATTACTGTATTTTCTGTTTATTTCCTATCCGGCATCGTGGATTGCAACGATCGTGATGCAGGTGGTATGTTACTATTTTGTAAGAAAGCATTGTTATAAATAGGGGGAAAACGAACCAATGATAATCTGTAAAAACTGTGGGGCGGAATATGATGATGAGCAGGATCGCTGCCCTTATTGTGGTGGGGATAACTTTGGCAAATCTGTCCAGGTGCATGAGGACATGATGAATGAGCTGGAACGTGAAAAAAAACGGTGGAAGGAAATGCCGGAAAAAGTGGCTGGCAAAGGAATGTCGTGGACAGCAAAGCTTGGGATAGCAGCAGTGATAATGGTTGCAGTGATCTGTATCATTGTATTTATTGTTTCCAGTATTTCCCATAAAGTATCTTATCGGGTAGAACAGAAGAATCTGGAAAAATTAGAAAGCCTGTATCAGAGCGGAGATTATGAGGGAATCTGTGAATATCTGAAAACAGTGGAATATACCTATCAGTCTTATTTTGATAAATATACAGAGATTGCGGGAATGCAGCGTTATTTGAATTATCTGAATGACGAGGATGATTCTTATCTGCAATGGATCGTAGAGAATGATAAGGCAGATGCATTGAGCAACATCAGTTACATCGTTAGTATATTAAATGAATGTCAGGAGGCAGCGGACGCATATTACAAGTATGAGGAAGAGGATGCTGTGGCATATTACAAAGAATATTGTTATGATTATATGAAGGAACACTACGAGATATCTGAGGATGAGATAAAGTCCTGCATAGATAAAGCCGGTGGGTTGACTTACGATGATAAAGATCAGATTACAGAAGCGTTACAGAAACTTGCAATCAGCCGATTAAAAGACAAAATGGAGTAAAGTATATGAAATGTTCAAAGTGTGGATATGATTATCCAGCCAGAGAGACAAAATGTCCTTATTGTGGAGAGCCAAATAAACTTGGTATGGAATGGGAAAAGGAGGAAGACGAAACAAGAAAAGAAACACTTCTTACCAAAGCAAAAGTGTTACATTCCATGCCGCTTTATGTTGCTAATAAAATTATGAATATCATTCTTTTGCTGGCAGTTGTACTTCTTGTTGTTTTATTTCTTGTCTTTTTCATTTTAGGCTATGTGGATGAAAAGCATACAGAACATCAGAAAAGATCAGCATCGGTAGAAGCAGCAGATGAAATTTTCAAGACGGGAGATAATGCAGCGTTGGATGCGTATCTGCATGAGTATGAAGTTTATGCAGAGGACGGGTATGAAAAGTATACAGAACGTGTAGATATCTATGATAGATACAGCCATTTTATAGAAGATGTGATGGATTTAAGGGAGAAGTCTGACTGGGAAAGTGACAAAACGCCAAGGGCATATGAAGTGGAAGATATCCTTTACTATGCGCATGAAATTTTGTTTCAGGATGATTATCGTATCAGTGAAATTGAATTTCAGGAAAACCAGAAATATTTCAGTGAAATCCAGCAGAATACGATTGCAACATTAATGGGGACTTTGGAAATGACAGAGGAAGAAGTGAATGAATTTGTAAAGTGCGATCGATATTATGATGAGGAGGAAACTTTTGTAAAAATGATTTTTGAGAGAAAGGGGTGGGAATATGAAGAAAATTAATATCACCTTTTCTTTTCGGGATGAAACTGGAGATTACAGCGTAAAAGTGTTCCCTTTTGTTATAAAATGCATAGTGTCAGTGATCGTGGTATTTAGTTTTATAGTAATTGCAATGGCATTACCAGGAGAAATCAGTGATCATGTGAAATATTCAGGAAAGGAATATTATAAATCAAGGTGTGAGGAAAAGTATATTGACAGGGAGTTTGACAGCCTGCATGACTATTTAAATCTGTATCATCTGCAGGGAGAAGATTACGGGATTTATTGGGAGATGGTAAACGGTTATGAGGATTATACCATATATATGAATTATAAATCCATGGAAGAGCAGGAAAATATATCTTTTTCTTATATGGGAAAATATGATCAGCCGCAGGAGATTTCCTTTATGACATCGCAAAAAATAGAAGAGTATCGCAATAAAGTGTTAGAAAATGCAGAAAATGTGAAATATGAGAGAAATAAAAGATATCTCACAGAGTTTGCACAGAAGGTACAGTGAAAATTTTTAAAGAAAAATCATTTTATATCAGGCAGAAAAGAGGAAAAAGGAATGGTAAAAAGATATATTGACTGTTCAGCCAGAGAACTGGCTGTCTATCAAAAAAAAGAATTATTACAGTCCATCGCTGACAGTGAGGGAAGGGTGTTGGCAACAGAGACAATTGGTACAGTGACACCAATGTTAGTGAATATTACAAATGCAGAATTTGTAACTTCTCTTGGTGCAGATATTATCATGCTGAATATTTTTGACGTGGATCATCCTGTGATCAATGGATTACCAGAAGTTGCCCCGGAAGATACCATACATGAGATCAAACGTTTGACAGGAAGGATGGTTGCAATTAATTTAGAGCCGGCAGCAGTCCGGGAAGATGGAGAAAAATCGGTTTGGAGTCTTACAGAAGGGCGGCGTGCAACCGTGGAAAATGCAAAAAAAGCAGCAGACATGGGCGTTGACATGATCGTTCTTACCGGAAATCCGGGTGTTGGCGTTGATAACAGGGCAATTACAAAGTCATTAGCTGATTTAAACGAGGCAGTCGGCGACAGAGTGATCCTGACAGCAGGAAAAATGCATGCATCCGGCATTCTCTCAGAAGCAGGAGAAAAAATACTGACAAAAGAAGATGCTGAGACATTTATTGAAGCAGGGGCAGATGTCCTTTTACTTCCGGCACCTGGTACTGTTCCGGGATTTACCATGGAGCATGCAGCTGAATTGATCAAATCCGCACATGAAAAAGGTGTACTTGCGATGACTACAATTGGAACTTCCCAGGAAGGAGCGGACGAAGCAACAATCCGACAGATCGCATTGATGTGTAAGATGGCAGGTGCGGATATTCATCATATCGGTGACAGTGGTTATATGGGAATGGCTTTGCCGGAAAATATTACGGCATACAGCGTTGCAATCCGTGGAAAAAGGCATACTTACCGCAGAATGGCGATGTCACTTGTAAGATAAAGATAGAATGGTGATTTTCGACAAAAAGAAATGTAATTTTTTGTCAAAAAAGATGTTGACAAATGAATTGTGGTTTGTTATTATTAACAAGCTGTCGCAAGTAAGTGATAACAAACCACTTCAAAGCGAAGCAAAATAAAATAAAAAAGTTGTTGACAAGCACAGATGATTATGATAGTATATCAAAGTTGCTGAAAACAACAGAGAACATTGATAACTGAACAGTGAATAACCTTGAAAGATTCTAAAGCGAATAAGTCCGCAGACAAGCAAAGCTTGTCAGAAGAAATCAAAGATTTCTTCCGGGTTACAAAAAGATTTAGTTCGCGAGTAATAATTCAAGTCATCGAAAGATGAACGAACAGCTTTAAATAAAGCAAACCTTAAAAACAGTAAAACCTGAATCAAGATTC
>ULRL01006069.1_pt1 | contig 10082 bp, 8 predicted proteins | sample 1955391 | NCBI WGS metagenome assembly ULRL01 (sample SAMEA4835681, study PRJEB28245) | human gut metagenome | biome: gut microbiome; material: fecal sample | place: Denmark | collected 2008
CGATTTGAAAACGCGGAAGTGTTGATTTTTCAGCACTTCCGTTCTTTTTTATGCTTTTTCGATTGGGTTGGGTGTGGGTTGGAGAGTATCTGTTTTTTTCATGTCCACATTGTGTCCGCAGGATCATGTATCTTATGGATGGCAAGTTAGTGTAATGATAATGTATGCCAAGGGAGGCAAAAATGAGCCAGTTTTCATCAGATAAACCACAAGTATTTATTCCGCCTGCGTTTGAAGATTTTCGGGGATATCTGTCTGTTCCGTATGACAGGGATGTTCCATTTCAGGTCTGTCAGATCAACCAGGGATACAGCAGAGAGGCATTTACGCTGCGGGGACTGCATTTTCAGATGGGGGAGCATGCACAGGCAAAAATGGTTTCCTGCCTGCATGGTTCGATTTTTAATGTTGCCGTGGATTTAAGACCGGGAAAATGTTTTGGGTATTCATACAGTGAAGTTTTATCTTTTGAAAACCGGAAAATGATGTATATTCCAAAGGGGTTTGCCCACGGGTATCTGACATTGGAGGATGACACACTGATGCAGTGGTGTGTGGATCAGGATTTTTGCGGGGAGGCAGCACAGGCCGTGCGGTATGATGACCCGGATCTCGTCTGGAAAGGCGAAGCATGGCCAAAGGGAGAATATATCATTTCAGAAAAAGATAAAAATGCCATGTGGCTGGGAGAGCTGCTTTTAGACAGATAAGTATATTTAGAAAAAAGTAGATTTTTGCTGTATAGGAATTGATATTTAGACAGATAAAAGAAAAATACCCCGGGCAGATGCCCGGGGCATATATTTCTGGCAGTCAGTCTGCCGGAAAAGTGCACAAGCTATTATTAACAACCGAGGTTAAAATATTTGCAGATAGCATTAAATAACTCGGAACAGCTATTGAAATTAAAACACATAGTTTCGTCCTCCTTATTTTTATTTTGATTGCGATGATCCTGCAATCTTTTGTGTGTATCGGCCGATCACATAAAAGATTGTAACAATTATGTAACATTTTCGCAATAGGAGCATTATGGCAGGAATGGAAGGGATTAGGATGTGAGTTAGTTGGAAAAAAATAAAAGTATCAACCAAATATCTGTGATAAAAGGCTTGTGGTATGACCAGATTTTTGCTAATATGGTCAAAGATAAATGAAAGGTGGTATTTTGGTATGCATATGGCAGATGCGTTGGTTGCACCGGCAGTTGCAACAACAATGTATCTTTGTTCAGCGGCGGCTGGCGGATATTCAGTAAGACAGGTAAGGGCATTAAATGAACCTAAAAAGGTTCCGGTTATGGGGGTGATGGGAGCGTTTGTTTTTGCAACTCAGATGATCAATTTTACGATTCCGGGAACAGGGTCATCCGGACATCTGTGTGGTGGTATGCTTCTCTCCGCACTGCTTGGACCGTATGCGGGATTTCTTACGATGATCGGAGTCCTTTTGATACAGTGTCTGCTGTTTGCAGACGGAGGGCTTTTAGCGCTTGGCTGTAATATATGGAATATGGCATTTTATGGGTGCTTTATCGGGGCCCTGCTGATCTGGAAACCGATGATGCGCCGTGGGGCATCCAAAAAGAAAATCGTTGCAGCATCTGTACTTGGCTGTGTCCTGACGCTGCAGCTTGGAGCATTTTCCGTTACATTAGAGACGTTAGCTTCCGGTATCACGGAGCTTCCATTTCAGACATTTGTTGCAGTGATGCAGCCGATCCATCTGGCAATCGGTCTGGTAGAAGGACTGATCACGGCAGCAGTGCTTTGCTTTGTCTATGAGGCAAGACCGGAGCTGCTTTGGGGAACGGATGAAAGTACACAGAGACAAAAAGCACGTTTTTCTTTGAAAAAGACAGTTGCGATCCTTGCAGTTTTAACCGTTTGGATCGGTGGAGGTCTCTCTTTGTTTGCTTCGGCAAATCCGGACGGACTGGAATGGTCTATGGAGAAAGTTGCCGGAACCACAGAGCTAGATGCCAAAGGGGCGGCATATCAAAAGGCAGCAGATATCCAGGAGTGGACAGCGCTGCTTCCGGATTATGCATTTAAAAACAGTGAGAGCATGGCAGGAACATCGTTTTCGGGTGTGGCAGGAGCTGCGGTAGTTGTGGCTGTCTGTGTTGGAGGCTGCTATTTGTTTAAATTTTTTGGAAAGAATCAAAAACATGAGTAAAATTCAAAAGGCAGTTTCTGAGATCAAAAGTATCGAGGAACTGGCAAATGAAGACAGGTGGGTGAACCAGGTTCACCCACTTGTAAAATTGTGTGTGACAATTTTGTATATAGGGACGGTCGTTTCCTTTTCGAAGTATAACCTGAGCGGACTGCTTGTGATGGCAGTTTATCCGGTTATTCTTTTTATTATGAATGATATTTCGGTGAAGGATGCGCTGTGGAGAATGCGGGTCGTGCTGCCGCTTGTCTGTGTGGCAGGAATATTTAACCCTTTTTTTGACAGGCAGGCTGTCATGACAGTGGGACAGATTGAAATTACCGGCGGAGTGATTTCCATGCTGACGCTGATGTTAAAAGGTGTTTTTACGGTTTCGGCATCGTATCTTCTGATCGCTACGACGACGATTGAAAAAATCTGCTGTGCACTTGAGATATGCCATCTTCCAAAGTCTCTTGTGATGCAGGTGTGGCTGATCTACCGGTATATTTCCGTTTTGCTGGCAGAGACGCAGAGGGTCGTGCAGGCGTATGAACTTCGGGCACCGGGACAGAAGGGCATTCATTTTAAAGTGTGGGGATCGCTGATGGGCCAGATGCTGCTTCGGAGTATGGATCGGGCGGAGGTGATCTATGAGAGTATGTGCCTGCGTGGTTTTGATGGGGTATTCAGATTAAAAAAAGAGATACGGTTTTGTGCCAGGGATGCAGTGTATCTTGTTTTATGGATCGTGATATTTGCTGTATTGCGGTATTTTGCGGTTGGACAGATGATAGGAACGATGTTTTAGCAGTCAAAGAAAGTTGACGGTTCTGTGACAGATTGAAAAGAGAGGACATAAGTATATGGGACAGATTAATATAGAAGTAACACATCTGAATTTTTCTTATGAAAAACAAAACCCTATCCTGCAGGATATTTCATTTACAGCAGACGGACAGGCATCGATTGGTGTGGTCGGCGCAAACGGGGCGGGAAAGTCCACACTTTTAAAATTACTTGTCGGTCTGTATTTCCCGGACTCCGGAAGTATCCGCATCGGGGATGTGCCGTTGCAGAAAGAAACGTTAGCACAGATCAGAAAAATAGCTGGCTATGTATTTCAGGATTCTGAGAGTCAGCTTTTTATGCCAAATGTATACGAGGATGTGGCATTTGCCCCGCAGAATTACGGCCTTCCGGAAGAAGAGGTCGCATACAGAACGAAAATGGCGCTTGCTGCAGTCCATATTGGGCATCTTGCAAAAAAACCGATCCACAAATTATCGGGTGGGGAAAAGAAACTGGCAGCGATTGCGACAATCCTTTCCATGAAACCGGATATTATCCTGATGGATGAGCCGTCGGCGGCACTTGATCCGCAAAACCGCAGAAATCTGATCCGGGTATTAAATGAATTTTCTTATTTGAAACTCATAGCTTCGCACGATCTGGATTTTGTGTGGGATACCTGTGACAGAACGATTTTATTGTCTGAGGGCAGAATTGTGTGTGATGGGGATACCAGGGAGATTTTAAGTGATCGTAAGCTGCTGGAGACACATGGCCTGGAACTGCCGTTATCTTTGTACCGAAAGTAAACTGCCGTTATTTACTCTGAGCAGCAGAGGTGCGGGCTAAGATGCAGGTGAAAAAATACTTGCAATTTTGTGAGTGCTAAGATATAATGGCAAAGTGGCTCGCGGGTGTGGCGGAATTGGCAGACGCGCTAGATTTAGGTTCTAGTGTCCCCGACGTGCAGGTTCAAGTCCTGTCACCCGCATTGATTTAAAATAGCCGGAAAGTCGAGATTTTATTGTAAAATCAAGGCTTTCCGGCTATTGTTTTAATCTAAAATACTCGAATATGTATGATTATGAGTTGCATGGATTGGTGATCTGTATAGTAATACACAGCAGAATTATACGGGATATGAACACAGTAAAAAGTGAAACAGATTTTATATGAAAAAGGCGGATAGAAAATCACCAGAAAAAATATATAGGGAAAAAGCAGGGGAAATTTTGCGCTTATTGACCAGGAATGAAGGGTAACCGCAGATGGAATGCTGATAACTGGATTATTTATAAAAATGCATAGATAAAAAAGTTAAAAGCGAAATCCCTGTAATAAAAGTAAAATAATTGAGGAAATTTGTATAATATGGTAAAATAATGGCAAGGAAGTTTCAAAAATGTATATAGAAAAATCCATATACATCATGTTTGTAAACTCCGGAATGAAAGTATGGAAGCGGGAGGAACAATTTATGAACAATGTGAAAGTACAGACGAAGCTGATTATCGTAATGTTGGCGACGATAGTGGCACTGGTGTTGTGTGCCATTATTTCATCGGAAAGCATGAAACAGCTGCAGAGTAAAGCACTGGAAACGCTGGAAGCAGATGAGCGCGCATCTTACGACGAACAGATCAAACAGCAGGTGGACAATGTGATTTCGCTCTGCCAGACAATTTACGATCAGTATCAGGCTGGTGTGTATACGGAAGAGGAAGCAAAGAAATTGGCAGCAGATGAGATCAGACAGCTTCGTTATGGAGATGCCGGATACTTCTGGGTGGATCAGTATGACGGAACCAATGTGGTGCTTTTAGGAAATGACACGGAAGGCACCAATCGTATGGAGACGAAAGATGCCAATGGATACCAGATGGTAAAAGAGATCATCCGTGTCGGTCAGGAGGCAGACGGAGGATACACGGATTATGTATTCCCGAAAGAAGGAGAGACAGAACCTTCTCCGAAGCGTTCCTACAGTAAGGCATTTGAACCGTTTGGATGGGTGATCGGAACCGGAAATTATACGGATTATATTGATGATCAGGTAGCATCAATTGAAAAAGATTTTTCTTCTTATGTTACAGGCAGGATGACACTGTTTATTATCTCAACGTTGATTGAGGGAATAATAGTAGTTTTATTGCTGATCATGATCATTATCAGCATCATCAGACCACTGAAAAAATGTATCAGTTCCATCGGTGTCATGGAACAGGGCGATTTTTCACAGGCAATGGGAACGGCACTGTTAAAGCGCCGCGATGATTTTGGAAAACTCGCAGCATCTTTAGAGTCCATGAGAAATGAGATGAGCGGACTGATCGGTGAGGTCAAGAGTCAGGCAACTGAGATCACCAGAATGGTACAGGAGATCGATGATAATATTCAGGCATTAGACGAAGAAATCGAGAATGTTTCCGCAACGACGGAAGAGCTTGCAGCGGGTATGGAAGAGACAGCGGCTTCCTCCGAAGAGATCAATGCAATGTCCCATGAGATCGAAAGTGCAGCAAAGAGTATTGCAACACGTTCACAGGACGGTGCAACGGAAGCAGATGATATCCGTGACCGTGCCGTAGGTATTAAAAAGACAACAACAGAAAATGATGAGCGTACCAAGGCAATCCATGCCGAGATCAATGAGGGACTGACAAAAGCACTTGAAGATATCAAGGTAGTCGATCAGATCGGTGTTCTTGCAGAGTCCATTATGGAGATTACCGGACAGACCAACCTGTTAGCACTCAATGCTTCAATTGAGGCAGCGCGTGCAGGAGAGGCAGGAAAGGGATTTGCAGTTGTTGCGGATGAGATCAGGGTACTTGCCGAGCAGTCAAAGGCAGCAGTTGTACATATCCAGGATGTGACAAAGAATGTTGTGGAATCGGTAACAAATCTTGCAGACGGAGCAAAGAAGTTGTTAGAGTTTGTTGGAACCGACGTGGTAGACAGCTTTGCGGGATTCTCCGATATGGCGGATTCCTACAGCAATGATGCAGGAAGTATTGATGCACTGGTAACAGACTTCTCAGCATCCTCAGAGCAGCTGTTAGCATCAATCAACGGTGTTATGGATGCCATCGGCGAAGTAAGCAAGGCAGCTACGGAGGGAGCAACCGGTACGAACGATATCGCAGAGAAGACAGGTGTTGTGGTAGAGAAGGCAGCCGAGATTAAAGAAAAAGCGGAAGCAGCTCATCATGCAGCAGATAAGTTACAGCAGAACGTAGAGCATTTTATTGTATAAGGAATAAAAGTAAATAAGAAGAAATTAACAGGCACAAATAATAAAACAGCGGGTAACAACAAGAAAAGAAGTTGTTATCCGCTGTTTTATTTATGACATATGAGATTTACTCACCCTGGTAATTGTTTTGTACATACTGTTCGACCGCTGTATTATCCTCTGGCATACGGCAGCCGACGATAAAGACGTTCTCATTGTCTGTGCTTCGGATGATATGACCTTCTAACTGGCGGGCATTTTCCACCGGAAGATCAGGAATCGATAAGGTGATATCAGAACCGATCGCACTGGAAAAGAAATTATCACGGACACTGAATGCAAAGCCGCCGGCACTGATGTTGATCATCTGACCGTTATATTGTTTACCGTTCTGTTTTACCGTGATCGTACACTTGTTAGAGATCGGCATACGAGGATATTTACGCCGGTTAACAACCTTCGGGTTGGTTGTAACTGTAATCTTATACATATCGGACGACTGACCACGCATCGTGGTGATCTCAGCATTTTCCCAGATATACAATGCGTTTGTCACGGAGATCTGCAGTTCGTAGGTAAAATTCCTGTTTCTGGTATCGATCGAACTTCCGGAAGGAACATGCAGACGTGCCGTGATTCCACCATCTAAGGATTCTGTCACTTCGCCGTGAGCGGTGAAAGAAGAGCTTCCGTTCTTTGCAATCAGGACGACTTTCATGCCGGGTCTGGCATCGCCGATTCCCATGAAACCTCCGGTACCAAGCTCACCCATCAGTTTTCCGACAATGGTTTCGATCTTGTTTACGTTGATGGCAGATTCTTCATATTTACTCAGCATGGTGCGGGAAACATCGTCTGACTGGTTGATACATTTTGTCATGACACCCATGGTATCGCAGACCTGTTTCATGTTGTCGACCATGTCCTGATTGGAGGATTCCACATCTTTCATGGCACCGTCGATTACTTTAATGTTTTCACCGAGTGTTGTTGAGTCCTGCGTAATACTGGAAACACTTTCTTTTACGAGTGTTAGTTTTTCACGTGTTGTCTGGATAAGTTCAAGTGTCTGCGTGATGGACTGTGTCATTTTTCCGGAAGTCTCATCTAAATGGGTCAACGCATCACGAATGCGGCCGGATGAATTTTTGGTCTCCACGCTGAGCCCCTGAATCTGGTCAGCTACAACGGCAAAGCCTTTTCCGGCAGCACCGGCTCTGGCGGCTTCGATGGAGGCGTTTAAGGCGAGGAGGTTTGTCTGGAAAGTAATTCCTTCGATCGTTCCGGTCTCTTCCTTTACCATATCAAAATCCTGTTTGAAGTTCTCTAAAACCTGTTCGACATGCGCGGACAGATCAGCCATTGTGTTGGTGGTTGTCACAACATCGGCAAGCTCTTCGGCACTTAAGTTTGCATGCTCGATGGATTCCTGAATCAGATTTACCATCTTTTCGATCAGAGCTGCCACATTTTGCACCTGCATGTTGATATCGGAGGTTTTATCCATGGAGGACATCGTTTTTGTATAAAGAATATCGTTATTCTGGGTAAGCTCTTCCATACTTTTTACAACGGAATCAGCTCCTTGCCTGTTTTCATCAGCAAGTTCGCGGACAACAGTGACACCATCAACAATGGAACTGCTGGCGCCTTTTACCTGTCCGACTGTTGTTACCACGCGGTCTAAATTGTCCCGGATGGAGTTGACGAGTGCACCGTCAGATTCGTTTAAATGGTCAATGGAAACAACGTAGCAGATATAGCAGAGCAATATCGTGGAAATCTGAAGATAGTAATCGTTCAGTACGATACTCGGGTTGATTCCATACATATTATGTAAAACAAGATGGACAATTACGATGATCTCATTGGCAATACCACACCGGATCATGTACTTGCGATCCTTAAAAAGAATCAGCATACTTGTCAGAGGCAGGATATAGCCGAAAGCGATCGCGGAATCCGTGGTAAGGATGACGTAAGTATAAAACGAACCGTAACCGACGGCAACGATTTCCTTGTATACAGAAGAAGCTTTTCATTGATCTTTAGTACGAGAATACCAATGAAAAAGGGAACCCATGCCATGAGAAGAAAGGTTGTGTAATATTTTGCTGAGTGAAGCCCCTGGGATGTCTCAGAGCCATAGGACAAAGTCATGATGGCGATTAAGATCAGCCAGACCGTGCGCGCTTTTGCATTTGACTTTGCTTTGAAATACGATTCGTTATACTCCATAAAATCTCTCCATTCCTGCCCGTTTTTCAGGGCATCATAAGTTTGTGCGTAAGCACAAATCTTGCGTGTGAAAAATCTTATTTTTCACACTATTTTCATTCTGTGTAAGTTAGGACTAAAGTAACACCTTTAATCAGATTTTAAGTTTATAGCGGGGTACTGTCAATCCTTTAAAGCAATAAAGACTGAAAATGATCTTTTTCCTTTTCCCAGTTCTCATTAAGCCAGTCCACGACCTGGAGCTTTCCGTCCTCTGTAAAAGGAAAGGTGGCAGAGCTTTTTAAGGAATCATCTGTGACTGCAAAGTTATAGGGACCCGGCCAGTAAGTGGCACGGAAAATGTCATGATCGGACTCTTCCTCATGGTCCTTCTGGATCAGGTAGCGCATGCCTTTGTAGCTGCCGGTAAATTTTTCTTTTTTATAGAAATTAAGGTTTAATATGTCCTCCGGTGTGATCATGGTGATGTCTCCTTTATAAATAAAAATGAATGGGATTACAAAGTATCTCTATTATAACAGCTGCAGACAGAGATGGAAAGCAGCATAACGGTGAAATGCATATAATATAGAAGAAACAGGAAAAGGTGAAATCTATAACGGAATATAAATATTCCCAATAATTAAAATAATGAAAAAAAATTCATACATTTAGGAAGGTTCTTGAATGATAATGCAAAAGAATGGAAATTAGTGGAAAAAGCGTTATATTTATACATGTCTGAAAATGAGAAAAAGTATTGACAAAAAACGGCTCGCATGTATAATAAAAAAAGTGTTGTTCGTCGGGAACAAACAGTTGTATATTTTTAAAGTGCAACGGGCAAAGAGGTCTGTTGGCACTTTTTTTGCTTATACAAAAATATTTTAGTGCGATAACGTGCTACAACGATAATGTTATAAAGACGCCGTGGCGTTTTTATATAGAACAATTTTCTATAAGGAGGAACTATTATGAAAAAGAAACTGATTTCTCTTTTTCTGATCGGTGCCATGACTACCGGAATGGTAGCAGGATGCGGCTCTAATTCAGGAAACAGCAATGCTGATGCGGGAAACAACGCTTCTTCTGACAACGCTGCTGTAGAAGGTACAGAGGCAGTTGCAGACGGCACAGAGAGTACTTTTAACGGTACTTACAGCAACAAACAGGTAATCTTAGGCGAGAGTTCTGAGACAAGTGGAGATATTACTCCATTCTGGGCAAACGGTGCTTCTGATTACGATGCATTCAAATTAGTTACAGGTATGGCTCCGATCGACAAAGACCAGACAGGTAAATGGATCGAGAACCCGGCTGTTCTTGACAATCTGGAAGTAACAGATAACGAGGACGGAAGCAGAACTTACACTGTTAAGATCAAGGACGGCTTAAAGTTCAGTGATGGTTCTGATATCAATGCAGATGATTACTTATTAACATACATGTTAAGATGCAATGAGATGGTTACGGATCTCGAAGCAAGCAACTTAACAGACAGTACTGTTCAGTATGTAAAAGGATATGATGCATATTTAAATGGTGAGAGCGATACATTCGAAGGACTTCATCTGATCGATGACAAGACTTTTTCTGTAACGATCGATGCACAGTTTATGCCATATTACTATGGACAGGCTTTGATCTCTAACCAGCCGGAGTCTATGGACTTATGGCTGGC
>ULRL01032469.1_pt1 | contig 9961 bp, 7 predicted proteins | sample 1955391 | NCBI WGS metagenome assembly ULRL01 (sample SAMEA4835681, study PRJEB28245) | human gut metagenome | biome: gut microbiome; material: fecal sample | place: Denmark | collected 2008
GGTTGCACCCCAGGCTGTTCATCATGGACACATGGGTGCTGAGATAGCCGCTCCAGCACATGCACATAGCGGTAAACACCGCGATGTCGCCGCCGGCAGCCTTCCCCTCGGCCAGCAGCTGGGGCACCAGGCTGATGGCCGCACCGGCTGCGCCCAGAGCCGTCACCGGCACCGCCAGACCCTCCGGCGAGGAGAAGCCGAACAGCGGCGTCAGGATAAAGCTGAGCTTATCCGCCAGCTTGGGCAGAAGTCCGATGCCCTCGTAGGCCGCGCCGGTATACAGGCCGCTCTCTGCCGGGCCGTTGGTGAGCATCATCACCACCGTGCAGATAACCAGCACGCCCGGTATGATGCTCACGCCCATTTTCACGCCGTCCATGCCGCCGTCCAGCAGGGCAGACATGAAGCGGGTACCGGTGCCGCCGGCCCGGACGGGACGCACCCGCTTGCCCCCCAGGGACAGGGTGCCGCCGTCAATCATGGGCTGCTCCCGGCCGTATACCTTGGCGGTAAATGCCAGCATGATCCGGGTGGATACGATACTGCCTACCACCGCTCCCAGAAGGCCAGTCAGGGCCGCGCCGGTGTAGTTCACCCCCTTGCCGGGGGACAGGCTGATCATATAGGTACACACGATGAAGCCCATGCCGAAGGACGTACCCAGATTGGTCAGGGCCGGAAACTGATACGCCTTGAACAGGCTTTTGAAGTAACGGTCCTGGGCCAGGGAGAGAACGGCCGGGTTGTCCGACAGGAATGTGGTCACCACGCCCACGGACGCCGCCCCCGGCAGGCCGTATACCGGCCGCATGAAGGGGTTGAGCATCCGGTTCATCAGCGACACCAGGCCAAACTCGGAAAACAGCGCCGAAATGGCCCCCATGATGACGCACAGGGCCGTCAGATACAGCACCGTATCCGTCAGAAGGACAAAGGCGGTGTTGATCATGGTGTTGATGGTGTTGCCCAGGCCCATTTTGGCGGCAAACAGCGCAAAAAAGGCCACAAACAGCACGATGAAAATGAAGTTTTCGGGTCCGATCTCCTTTTTATAGCAGGTGGGTCCCTTGTGGGTTTCTTCGGCCCCGACAGGCGGGGCCTGGGTTTCCTCGATGACAGACTGGCTCATAGCGATTTTCCTTTCTTCCTTGTCCCTATTCCACAAAATACTCCGCTTTTCGCGGAACCAATTTATCATACCGCATAAAGCGCATCCTGTAAAATAAATATATTTCGTGGGGAGCATGAGAAAAGCTTATGGCTGACAACACATATCGCATCCTGACCAAAATCGCCGAGACCGGCAGCCTGACCCGCACGGCGGAGCAGCTGAACTATACCCAGGCCCGGGTCAGTCAGATTCTGAAATCCGCCGAGACGGAGTTCGGACTGACCTTGTTTGTTCGGGGCAAGCGGGGCGTGATGCCCACGCCGGAGTGCCGGTGTCTGCTGCCGACTTTGCAGGAGCTGGTGCGCCAGGAGCTGGTGCTTCTGGACCAGCTGGACCAGATTCGGGACCTGCGGGGCGGCACGGTGTCCATCGGCACCTTTACCAGCGTGTCCTGCCACTGGCTGCCCCAGCGGCTGAAGGCCTTCGGGCAGCTGTATCCCCAGATTCGGTTTCAGCTGAAGCTGGGTGACGTGGCCCATATCGATCAGTGGCTCCGGGAGGGCACCGTGGACCTGGGGCTGATGATCGACCCGGGGACCGAGGATCTGACGTTTCTGCCCCTGCTGGAGGATTGCTATTCTGTGATCCTGCCCCGGGAACATCCCCTGGCCGGAGCGGAGGAGCTGAGCCTGGAGCAGCTGCGGGGGGAATGCTTCATCCTGCTGGAGCCGGAGGACAATGCCCCGGTGGAACCGCAGCTGCGGCAGGCCGGGGTCCGGGTGGGCTATCGGGTAAAGGATGACTACACCATTCTGGCCATGGTGGAAAGCGGTCTGGGCGTCAGTGTGCTGCCTCATCTGCTGCTGCAGCGCACGTCGTACCGGGTCCATGCCGCACGGCTGATGCCGCCGGTGGCCCGGCGCATGGGCATCCTCCTGCCCAAGGAGGGATATGTCTCCCTGGCAGCCCGGCAGTTCGTGTCGTTTTTGCGGCAGGAAGCGGAAGCGGTGGAAAAATAGCGAAAGCCTCCCTCATGGCGATGCCATGGGGGAGGCTTTTTGTTTACCTGATCTGCTGACGGACCTGGTCCAGGGGCAGGTCCTGTTCCCGGGCAATACGGGCCAGGTCCTCATATTCCGGCTTCTGCCGCCGGACGCCCCAGCCCTGAGACAGCTTCCGGGCCACGGGGCCCCAGGGTGTATCCACCGTTTCCTCCGCGCGGGACAGGGTATAGCGCCGGTGCCGGCTCTCCCGGACGCCCAGGGTGGTGGTGTGCCGCAGCAGCAGCCGGGCCATTTCCTCCCGCTGCTCTTCCCGGCACAGAACGCACAGCATCACGCCGGGCCTGGATTTTTTCATGCCAATGGGAACGGTGTACACATCCAGCGCCCCGGCCTCCAGCAGACGCTCCATAGCGAAGGCAATGTCCTCGCCGGTCATGTCGTCCAGATTGCAGGCCAACTCATACACGTCGCCGATGTCTGCCGCCGTGTCCCCCAGCATGGCCCGCAGGCAGTTGGCCCGGGGAAAGTCCTTGTGGCCCATGCCGCAGCCCACGGCCCGCAGGGTCATCACCGGCATATCGCCGAAGCGGGTGACAAAGTGCCGCAGCAAAGCCGCACCGGTGGGGGTACACAGCTCCCCGTCGATCCCGCCGCCGTAAATGGGCACATCCCGGAGGATGTATGCCGTGGCCGGGGCAGGCACCGGCAGGATACCATGGGCGCAGCGGACAGTTCCGCTGCCCACATGGACCGGGGAGGCGATCACCTGGTCCGGCGCAAGCTCCTCCATCAGCAGGCACACCGCCGTCACGTCTGCCACGGCGTCCATGGTGCCCACCTCGTGGAAATGGATGTCCGTCACCGGCACGCCATGGACATGGCTCTCCGCCTGGGCAATGCCGTCATATACCGCCAGAATGTCCCTCCGCACCCGGTCGGACACCGGGAGCCGCTCCACAATGTGGCCGATCTCGTGCATACCGTTGTGGTGATGGTGGGCGTGCTCATGGTCGTGGTCGTGCTCATGGTCGTGGGCGTGATGATGGTCGTGGTCATGCTCCGTTTCCCCGTTCACCGTCACGGTGACTCGGGAGCCGGTGATGCCGCACTTTTCCGCCCGTTCCAGGCGGTATGTTACCCCGGGAATACCCAGGCCGTTGAGACGCTTGACAAATTCGTGGGGCTGGGGCAGCAGCTCCAGCAGCGCCGCCGTCAGCATATCTCCGGCGGCGCCCATGCCGCAGTCCAGATACAGGGTCCTCATTTCTTTCCCTCCATGTGATTGATCATACTGGCCAGATACCCGGCGCCGAAGCCGTTGTCAATGTTCACCACCGATACGCCGCTGGCGCAGGAATTCAGCATAGACAGCAGGGCCGACAGGCCGCCGAAGGAGGCGCCGTAGCCCACGCTGGTGGGTACTGCGATCACCGGACAATCTGCCAGGCCGCCCAGCACGCTGGCCAGAGCCCCCTCCATTCCTGCGATAGCCACGATCACCGACGCGCTCATGATATCGTCCATATGGTGCAGGGTGCGGTGCAGGCCCGCCACCCCCACATCGTACAGCCGCAGCACTTCGTTGCCGTGGACCTCCGCCGTCAGGGCGGCCTCCTCCGCTATGGGAATATCGCTGGTGCCGCCGGTAGCGATAACGATGCGGCCGATACCGTCCGGCTCCGGCACAGTGCCGATGATGCCGCAGCGGGCATCCTCGTGATAGTCCAGAGGGTATGCGGCAGCAATCTCCTGAGCCGCCTCCGGAGACAGGCGGGGGATGAGAATGGTCCGCTGGCCCCGCCGGCGCATGACGCCGATGATGCCGATCATCTGGGCCGGAGTCTTTCCCGCGCCGTAGATCACCTCCGCCGCGCCCTGGCGGATGCCACGGTGCAGGTCCACTTTTGCATAGCCGATGTCGGTGAAGGGCTCCTTTTTCAGGGCCAGCAGCGCGTCATCCACGGACACGGTCCCCTGGCGCACGCCCTCCAGCATTTTGCGGATCTCGCTGTTCATGCTCTTGCCTCCAGGTCCAGCCATACGGCGTCGTAGTCCTGCCCCAGGCGGTCCAGGATCTCCTGCCGGTGCTCCAGCAGGTGGGGCATCTGGGCGGCGGGCAGCTGAATTTTCGCGCTGCGGCCCGCCAGGCGGACCCGGAAGTCCGTAAAGCCCAGGGAAAACAGATACGTTTCCGCCGCCTCGGTGACAGCCAGGTCCCGGGCGGTAATGGGCTGTCCGGTGGGGATGCGGGTGGCCAGACAGGCGTATGCGGGCTTGTCCCAGGTGAAAAGTCCTGCCTCCCGGGACAGCCGTCGTATTTCGTCCTTGGTCAGGCCGCACTCCCGCAGGGGCGACCGCACCGACAGCTCCCGCAAAGCCCGCATGCCGGGGCGATCTCCGGCGTCGTCGGAGGCGTTGGTGCCGTCCAGCAGCACCGGAAAGCCGTCCTCCGCCGCTGCGGCGGCAATGGGGCGGAAGATCACGCGCTTGCAGTGGTAGCACCGGTCCGGTGGATTGGCCGTCACGGTGGGAGACGACAGCACGTCCACTTGCAGCTCCCGCAGGTCGGCGTGGAGGTCCCCGGCCAGACGCCGGGCGTCCTCCAGCTCAAACCGGGGCTGGAAAGCGGAATTCACATAATACGCCCGGGCCCGGGCGCCGTAACGCAGAGCGGCATACAGCAGGTAAGACGAGTCCACCCCGCCGGAAAAGGCAATGGCCACCCGGGGATTTTCCTTGAAAAACTGTTGCAGATCCATGATTCGTCGATTCTTTCTCTTATTTTGCGCTGGGCACAATGCCCAGGATCACCAGGGGCTCCGTGCCGGTGTTTACAACGCTGTGGCTGTGGCCCTGGGGGCAGTAGTGGCACAGGCCGGGATAAACCGCCGCCTCCACACCGTCGTCCAGGCACACGCCGGTACCGGACAGAAAATACATGACCTCGCAGCTGTCGGTGTGGGTATGAAGGCCGATGGAGGAGCCGGGCTCCAGCGTCAGCCGCAGGATCTTGCCCATACCGTCCTGAAAGATGCGGGTCTCGGCCTCTCCCTGGCCGCCCTTGAACCGGGGCTGCACCAGAGAGGGCATACGGTCAAAGTCCAATGTCATGGCCGGTCCCTCAGTTCAGGAAGTCCTTGAGCTTCTTGCTGCGGGAGGGGTGGCGGAGCTTCCGCAGGGCCTTGGCCTCGATCTGGCGGATGCGCTCGCGGGTGACGTTGAACTCCTTGCCCACCTCCTCCAGGGTGCGGGTGCGGCCGTCCTCCAGGCCGAAGCGCAGCTTCAGCACCTTCTCCTCCCGGGGAGTCAGGGTGCTGAGCACGGACACCAGCTGCTCCTTCAGCAGGGTATAGCTGGCAGCCTCACTGGGCTCGGACGCGCCCTCGTCGGGGATGAAGTCGCCCAGATGGGAGTCCTCCTCCTCGCCGATGGGGGTCTCCAGGGACACGGGCTCCTGGGCGATCTTCAGAATCTCCCGGACCTTGTCCACGGGCATGTTCATCTCCTCGGCGATCTCCTCGGGAGAGGGATCGTGGCCCAGCTCCTGAAGCAGCTGACGGGATACGCGGATGACCTTGTTGATGGTCTCCACCATATGGACGGGGATGCGGATGGTGCGGGCCTGGTCGGCGATGGCCCGGGTGATGGCCTGGCGGATCCACCAGGTGGCATAGGTGGAGAACTTATAGCCCTTGGTGTGGTCAAACTTCTCCACGGCCTTGATGAGGCCCAGGTTGCCCTCCTGGATCAGGTCCAGGAACAGCATGCCCCGTCCCACATAGCGCTTGGCGATGGACACCACCAGCCGGAGGTTGGCCTCCGCCAGCTGCTTTTTGGCCTTTTCTCCGGCTTTCAGGTCCGCCTTGGCCTGAGCCAGCTCCTCCTCGGTGAGGGTCAGTCCTCCGGTCTCCACCTGAGCCAGCTTCTCCTTGGCGGTGTTGCCTGCGGACATGGCGGTGGCCAGCTTGATCTCCTGCTCGCCGGTCAGCAGGGGCACCTTGCCGATCTCCTTCAGATACATGCGCACGGGATCGTCAATGTTGAAGCTGTCCACCAGGGTGTTGGGATCTACCAGCTCCTCCTCCTCGATCTCGGCGATCTCCTCCATGGCGGGCTCCATGTCCTCGGGGATGTCGTTGGTGAAATCCTCGGTGACGATGTCGATGCCCAGATCCGCCAGGGAGTCATAGATGCTGTCCATCTGGTCGCCGTCCAGGTCCATGGCGTCCACCACCTCGGACAGCTTCGCCGGCTCCAGGCGGCCCTTCTTCTTGCCCTTGATGAACAGCTCCCGGAGCTTCTCATTGCCGGCCAGCAGAGCAGCGGCAGGGCACTTGCCGAGCTTTTCCTCCAGGGTCTTGTCGTTGGTCTTGTCGTTGGTCTTGTCGTTGGTCTTGTCGCTCTCCGGCTTCTTGTCGGCAGTCTTTTCGGCAGTCTTTTCGGCCTTTTTCTTGTCGTCGGCGGTCAGCAGCTGGTCCGCCATCTCCTCGAGCTCCTGCCGGGTATAGGTTTTATCTGTCATTGTGCTTTCCTCCATAGCCCTTCTTGTTTTTATATTTTTCCGCCGCTGCCGCCAGGGGGTCTGTCCCGGCCCCGGCAGCGCGTTTTTGCGCTTCCTCATGAATGACGCGGCAATAGTCCTCCAGAGCCCGCTCCGCGCCTGTGCGGGACTCCGGCTTCTGCACCACCGCCGTCAAGTGGCTCATTTCGTCGCCGGTAAGCTCACCGCTCAGCGACGCCACCGTCATCGGCCGCCCGGCCATATGGCTCTCCCACAGGCTGGCATAAACCCGGCCCAGCAGCGGCGAGGAAAATTCCTCTGCCGGAATGGGCGGCGCCGGGCCAAACAGGCCATCGTCCAGCAGCAGCAGCCGGATGACGCCCTCCTCTGCCAGAGCGCTGCGGAGATTCTCGTACCGCAGGCCACGCTCCTGGGGCTGGAGCGACCCCACAGGGTTCAGCTCCCGGCGCTCCCGGGCCTTCTTGTCCTTGGCGGCCTTGCGCTTGAAGGCGCGCTGCACCTCCATCCGCAGAGCCTCCGGCGTCAGGCCCGCCGTTTCCGCCGCCCGGGTGGTGTATACCTCCCGCTCCACGGCGTTTTCCAGAGTGCAGAGCACGGCGCTGACCTCCTCGGCGTAGGCCACCCGGGCCTGGTCGTCCCGCAGGTCATATTTCCCGGCGATCTCGTTCAGACGGAACTCCACCCCGTTGGCGCTGCCGCTGAGAAGCCGTTCGAAGGCCTCCGGGCCCTGGAGCTTGATAAAATCGTCGGCGTCCTGCTTCACATATTCCCCGTCCACCAGCCGGTTGGGCAGACGCAGCACCCGGACGCTGAACTCCGACTGGTTCAGCAGCTCCAGGGCCCGTTGGGTGGCCAAGGCTCCGGCCTTATCGTTGTCGTAGCACAGCACCAGCTCCTTGGTGTACCGGGACAGGAGCCGGGTCTGTTCCACCGTCAGGGCCGTGCCCATGGAGGCCACGGCATTGTCGAATCCTGCCTGGTGCAGGGTCACCACGTCCAGATTGCCCTCGCACAGGATGATGTTGGGCCGCTTGGTCTTTTTGGCCAGGTTCAGGCCGTACAGCACCCGCCGCTTGCTGTATGTAAGGGTCTCGGGGGTGTTCATATACTTGGGCTCGGACTTGTCCAGCACCCGGCTGCCGAAGCCGATCACGTCGCCCCGGACGTCGATGACCGGCAGGATCAGCCGGTTGCGGAACTTGTCGTAAAGATGTCCGTTCTTTCCGCTGACGGCCAGGCCCGCACGGATCAGCTCTTCCTTGCCGTATCCCTTCTGGGTCATGGCGGTCAGCAAGGCGTCCCAGCTGTCGGGGGCCGCCCCCATGCCGAAGCGCACGGCGATCTTCCGATGAATACGCCGCCGGTCCAGATATGCCCGGACCGCCTGACCGTCGGGCCCCTGCAGCGTCTGATAGTACCACCGGGCGGCGTCCCGGTTCAGCTCCAGCATCCGGCGGCGGAGCTTCTCCGTGCCGTCGTTGGCCTCCTCCGGCACCGGGATGTTGGCCCGCTTGGCCAGAAACCGCACCGCATCGGGATAGGACAGGTTCTCAATGTCCATGATGAAGTTGATGACGCCCCCGCCCTTTTTGCAGCCGAAGCAGTGGTAAAACTGCCGGTCCGGCAGCACATGGAACGAAGGGGTCTTTTCATTGTGGAAGGGGCAGCAGCCCCAGAAGCTGCCGCCCTTGGGCGTCAGGGATACATAGGAGCCCACCACGTCCACAATGTCATTGCGGGCGATCAGCTCGTCCAGAAAGCTCTGGGGAAACGGCATGGCCGCGCCTCCTTTCCGTGAAATTCCCGTGATACTTATATATACCCCGCAAAAGCCCGGAATCCTCTTTTTCTGCGTAAATTTTTAAAAAATTTTTCCCGCCGGAGGTCCGGCGGGAAAAGTACGTCACAGAGTGTATTTTTTCTGATATTCGGCGGAATAACGGGCAAAGGATGCGGACTTCATGGCCTTGACGCTGTTGAGGTACTCGTGGGTATCAAAGGAGTCGGACTCCAACTCGATCATGGCCACGGCAATGTTGGAGCAGTGATCCGCCACGCGTTCGTAGTTGGTCAGCAGGTCGTTGAAGATAAAGCCTTGGTTCAGGGTACACACGCCCTTTTGCAGGCGGTCCACATGGTGCAGCTTCATCTCGTCGCACAGTCCGTCGATGATCTCCTCCAGCGGCTCCACCCGGCCGGCGGACTCCAGGTCGCCGTTGACAAACGCGCCCACGGACAGGTGCAGGATCTCGGTGACCGCCTGCTCCAGCATCCGCAGCTCCCGGTCGGCCTCCGGGGAGAACGCCACGCTTTTGGCGTTGATCTCCCGGGCTGCATCGCAGATATTCAGGGCGTGGTCGGAGATACGCTCGAAGTCCGAGATGGTGTGCAGATATTTGGACACCTCCTCGCTCTGCCGCTGGGACAGCTCCTTACCGGTGATCTTCATCAGGTAGGTGCCCAGCCGGTCCTCGTAGCGGTCGATGGCGTCCTCGGTATCCTCAACGGCCCGGCAGCCCTTGTCGCTGAATCGGTGCACCAGCTCCATGGCCCGCAGCAGGTTGTCCATGGCCCGCTGTGCCATGGCGTCGGTGACCTGGCGGCTCTGCTCCAGGGCCAGGGCCGGGTGCAGCAGGAAGCGCTCCTCCAGTCGGTCCATCTCCTGCTCCTCCCGGACGCTTTCGGGATTCTCCGGGATCAGCAGGCACACGCACTTTTCCAACACTCCGATAAGCGGCGCCAGCACAATGACCGTGGCCAGACGGAACAGGGTGTTCATCAGGGCAATAGACACGGCAGTCATGGTCATGGTCAGGAAATCGAAATGCACGATGGCATTGACGGCGTAAAACACGGTGGCCCAGATCACCACGCCCAGCATGTCGATCAGCAGATATACAAAGGCCGTGCGCTTGCCGCTGACGTTGGCCCCCAGAGCCGACAGCAGCACCGGCACCGCCGCGCCGATGGCGATGCCCATGACTATGGGCAGGGCGATCTCAAAGGTAATGGCCCCGGTGACGGCCAGCGCCTGGAGAATGCCCACGGCGGCGCTGGCGCTCTGGATGACGCTGGTAAACAGCAGGCCCACCAGAATCCCCAGCAGCGGGTTAGAGAAGGAGGTCAGTGCGTCGATAAACACCTGGCTGTCCCGCAGAGGAGAGACGGCGTCGCTCATAATGGACATGCCGTACATCAGCACCGCAAAGCCCAGGAGAATGTCTCCCACATGATGGGTGGCAGGCCGCTTGGCAGCCATGCGCAGAATGATGCCGACGACGGCCACCAGACCCGTCAGGGTGGCGGTGCTCAGCAGGGTCACCC
>ULRL01051439.1_pt1 | contig 9796 bp, 9 predicted proteins | sample 1955391 | NCBI WGS metagenome assembly ULRL01 (sample SAMEA4835681, study PRJEB28245) | human gut metagenome | biome: gut microbiome; material: fecal sample | place: Denmark | collected 2008
CCGCCGCTATTTGACCTGCATCGCCAAGAACTACGGCGGCGGCCCAGTTGGTGCCGATACGTTGGCTGCAGCCCTTTCCGAAGAACGCGACACCATAGAAGAAGTGATAGAACCTTATCTGCTGAAACTGGGCTTTTTGCAACGCACGCCCCGTGGCCGCGTCCTTTCTGAACAAGGGTGCAAATATCTGGGCGTCAGCAAGTTCAAAAATAACAACAACCAGTTTAGTTTTATGGAAGATCTAGGAATTTAACCTATTTGAGGATAACACGATGACCTACGAAACAGAAACTGTCAAAGGCAAGCTTTTTGAAGACAAAACCTTTTCTTTTCCCATTCGCATTTATTATGAAGACACCGATACCGGAGGCATCGTCTATTATGCCAATTACCTCAGATATGCCGAACGCGCCCGCACCGAATATTTACGCCATCTTGGCATAAACCAGCAGGAAATGTTGAAAAGTCAGGGAATGGGATTTGTTGTCCGCGATTGCCACATCAGTTATAAATCTCCGGCAAAACTTGACGACGCTCTGAACATAACCTGCAAAGTAACCGAACTTAAAGGCGTTTCGCTCAAAATGGAACAAAAACTCTACCGCGGGGAAAACGTCATTTGTGAAATAGAAATTACATTGGTTTTTTTGAGCCTTCCTGCTATGCGTCCGACAAAAATTCCCGCTGAAATATCAGCCCTGCTGTCAACTCCGCTCTAAAAAACTTCCTATCTTTTCGGATTTCTAACTCTTTATCATCCATCTCGCCCGTACTGCCCTCTCGCTCTCATATACGAAAAAACGGCTTACCAAGAGATGAAAATATGATGAATTAATCTATATAAGGCATAAATATCCGCATCAAATAAGGCAAAAACCGCAAACTGTTTTATCTTTTTTACTCTTCCTTATGCAGATAAACCGATATGCTGATTGAAGCCACAATAATTGCCGGTACCCACACTGCAAACCAAGCCGGAATATAAGAATTTATACCAAAAGCCGACACTACTTGTGAAGTAAAATAAACTGTAAACCCCGTTGCAATACCCGATACAATCATCAGCAAAACGCCTCCCTGCCGCTGGCTGGCCTTGAGCGAAAAAATACCTGCCACCAAAACCATTGCCATCAAAAAGAAAGGCAGTGCAATCAGACTTAAATATCGCATTTTGTATCTCTGTACCGAAAAACCCGACGTTTCATAAAACTTTATCGTATCCGGCAGATTCCAAAACGAAATTGCTTCCGGATCCACAAAGTTATCTTTTATCCGCTGCAAGTTCATCTCCGTCGGATATTTCAGGTTATTCAATATTTCCGCCTGTTCTCCGGCCCTATAAATCCGCACGTCGCGCAAATTTAGCTTCCCGTCTTCAAGCGTCGCAACAAATGCTTCTATCCGCCGTTTCACCTGCGTCCTCTCATCAACCTCAATAATACTGACATCACGCAGCCACAATACATCATCCTGCAAATTCAGACTGCCCGCATTAATTATGGCAATCGTATCATTCCCTTTACCTTCGCGTATCCACAAACCTTTGTTTGAAAAAAGAAAAGCATTCGGGTTGTCCGTTGATAACCGATATGACAGCGTTTCTTTTAGTTCATACAATTTAGCCGAAATCGGATTAAACACCGCCACCCAAAACAATCCGATACCAAACACGGCCAAAAGTACCGGTGTCAATACTCCCCAAATGGAAACACCCGACGCCCGGATAATAACAAATTCATTCGTTTTGCTCAACCGCCAAAAAGCTATCATCGTTGACACCATAATCACAAAAGGTACCACCTTATCCACCGTTTCCGGCAGTTTCGCTACCACATATTGCAGCAAAAAACCGACCGACACATCATGCCTGCCCGACGTTTTACGCAGTATCTCTATCATATCAAACATCATAATAATCGCACAGATAACTGCCAGAACAAATAAAAAGTTTAATATTGTCTGTTTGATTAAATATGAGCCTAAAATTGAATTCGGTTTCATCATCGTCCTGATTTCCTAAAAATAGCCGGTAGACAGATATCGTTCCACGCTGTCAGGCAAAATAACCACCAGCCGCTTGTTGACAAACTCATCGCGCTTCGCCAGTTCCGCTGCAGCGGCAATGGCAGCTCCTCCCGAAACGCCAATCGGCAGCCCCTCCGTCTTAGCAACGGTTTTCGCCATCTCTATAGCTTTTTCATCACCGATTTTAACCACTTCATTAACCAGCGATTTATCATAAAACGGCGGAACAAATCCCGCGCCGATTCCCTGTATTTTATGCACGCCTTTCGATTCCCCGCTCAAAACGGCGCTGCTTTCCGGCTCCACCGCCGCCACATATAAATCCTGATTATACGTTCGCAATACCGAAGCAATGCCCGTCAAAGTGCCTGACGTTCCCACACCTGCAACCAATACGTCAAAATCGCCACCAGTATCTTCTAATATTTCCATTGCCGTTCCCATTCTGTGCGCATTCGGATTCGCCTCATTGTCAAACTGGCTCAAAATAACCACATTCGAATTACGCTCTTTCAGCATCTCCGCCTTATGAATGGCTCCGTTCATGCCATCTTCGGCCTGAGTCAGAATAACTTCAGCTCCCAGATGTCGCATTAAGCTGATTCGCTCTTCCGACATATTCTCCGGCATTACGATAATCAGCTTATACCCTTTAGCGGCGCAAAAAGCGGCTAAAGCTATTCCCGTATTTCCGGAAGTTGCTTCAACAAAAATTGTTTCATCATTTATGCCTTTTTTCTCCTGACGTTCCAGCATGGCCAGCGCAATTCTGTCCTTAATTGAAAACAGCGGATTATACATCTCGCACTTCGCCAGTATTTCTGCGTTGAGCCGCAATTTTGTTGCCAGATTTCCCAGCCGCAGCAACGGTGTATGTCCGACAAGCTCCGTAATTGAATTATAAATCTTCTGCATTTATTGATTCTCCACAACTTGCTCTATAAAACCCGCCAACCCGCACATATCTTTCCGCTCGGCACGCGCCGCCAGAATAATGGCTTTTGCTTCGGCAACCGCAGCATCCAAATCATCATTAACAATGACATAATCATAAAAAACGCTTTCCCTGACTCTTTTTTCCGCCTGCGCCATCCTCCGATTGATAACGTCCATAGAATCCGTCCCCCTGTTAACCAACCGTTCACGCAGAATTTTCAAAGACGGCGGAACCAGCGCAATCGCTTTAACTCTGTCGCCGGCTAATGCACGAAGCTGCTGTACGCCGGGATAATCCAAATCCAGAATAACGTCTTTCCCTTGGCACAACAAGTCGTCTACCGGCTTCTTTGGCGTTCCGTATTTTGGCCCGAAATCGGAATCGACATATTCATACAGTGCTTTTTTCTCAACCAGCTCTTTAAATTTATCATCATTAATAAAATAATAATCCCTGCCGTCCGTTTCGCCTTCGCGTTTCGCACGCGTCGTTACCGAAACTGACAGTTGGATATTGTCAAGTTCCTTCAGCAAACCCTTAATAAGCGAGCTTTTGCCGCCACCGCTCGGCGCCGAAAAAATAAACATCGTACCCTGTCTTTGGATTCTGCAACTCTGCCCCGTCATAAATTCCCTCACAAAACTTTCAAGAATACATTGCTCTTTTTAATTTTCCTGCCCTATAATATATATTATAAAATGCATAAATAAAGCTTTATTTTAAGGATTACACCATGATTGTCAAAAACATTCTTTTAACTGGCGCCTCTTCAGGAATCGGCGAAGCGCTGGCTCTTTACTATGCCAAACAGCCGGAAACCGAAAATATTTTCATCTGCGGACGTAACCAACAACGCCTGCAAGCTGTTAAAGAAGTATGTGAAAAGGCCGGAACGGCAAAAATCCACGCCCGGATATTGGACGTTACCAACCGCCCTGCTATGGAAAGATGGATAAACGAAGCTGAACAGACCGCACCACTCAACCTTGTTTTTGCCAACGCCGGAGTCGCCACGCTGGAAGAAACGCCCGAAAATATTTTCAACACTTTCAACATAAACGTCATGGGCGTCGTCAATACGGTTCCCCCTGCCGTAGAAATTTACAAAAAACGCTCCGGCAAAGATAAAATCATTGCCATAACCGCTTCCATTGCCGGCTATCACGGCCTGCCTGCCTGCCCGTCTTACAGCGCAGCCAAAGCCTGTATCAAGGCTTACGGCGAGGCCCTGCGGCTCAACCTTCTGCCTTATGACATTCAGGTCAACACGATTTGCCCCGGTTTCGTCCGTTCCCGCATTACCGACAAGAACACCTGCCCGATGCCGTTCTTTATGGAAGCGGAACCCGCCGCTGCCCTGATTGCTCGCCGTATACGGAAAAATATCGGCCTGATTGCATTTCCCTGGCCGATGCGCTTCGCCGTCTGGCTCGGCAGCATTCTGCCCAATGCACTCAGCGATTTTATATATAAACGTTTGCCATACAAAGTCTGAGAACCAGAAACAAATCCGTTTACAAATTTCATCTTTTCCTACTTTTTTCTTGACTTTCCCGCCGTTTAAAGCTAAAAAAGCAGGCAATTCTCTATGCGGTGCAGCATAAAGAAAGTTTTTAATATGCACAAGTCCGCCTCCAACCGAGGGTCTGGCATTTTTTGAAAATAAAATATAATGGCAAATACTGCAGAAATTAAAATTCCCGAAATGACCGAAAACTTTGAAGACCTGCTGAACGAACAGTTTGGCGGCAAAGGCATTGTCGGCACGGTCATGAAAGGAACAATCATTCGCTTAACCGATGATTTCGCCACCGTTGACGTTGGTTTGAAATCCGAAGGACGCATTCCTTTGCGCGAATTCGGCAAAAACGACGAATTGAAAGTCGGCGACGTTGTTGAAGTTTTGGTCGACAGATATGAAGACAAAGACGGCAACATTGTCCTGTCCCGTGAAAAAGCCCGCCGTGAAGAAGTATGGCAGGATCTGGAAAAGATGATGAACAACAACGAAAGAGTAAACGGCGTTATCTTCGGACGCGTTAAAGGCGGCTTTACGGTTGACCTCAACGGCGCCATCGCGTTCCTGCCGGGCTCGCAGATTGATATCCGCCCGATTAAGGACATTACCCCGTTAATGGGCATTTCCCAACCGTTCCAAATTTTGAAAATGGACAAGGTTCGCGGCAACATCGTTGTATCCCGCCGTGTTGTTCTGGAAGAAACCAGAGCTTCTGCGCGCGCTGAACTGATTGACACCATCAAAGAAGGCTCCGTTCTTGAAGGTATCGTCAAGAACCTCACCGATTACGGCGCATTCATTGATTTGGGCGGCGTTGACGGTCTGCTACACGTTACCGATATTTCCTGGAAGAGAATCAACCACCCGGCAGAAGTTCTGTCTCTGGGTCAGACGGTTAAAGTACAGGTTATCAAATTCAACGAAGACACCCAGCGCATCAGCCTCGGCATGAAACAGCTGGAAAATGACCCGTGGCAGGCAGTTGCTGACAAATACAAAGTTGGCGAAGTCTACAAAGGAAAAGTTACCAACATCACCGATTACGGCGCATTCATTGAACTGGAAGACGGCATTGAAGGCCTTGTCCATGTTTCCGAAATGAGCTGGACCCGCAAAAACGTACATCCGGGCAAAATCGTTTCCACTTCTCAGGAAGTTGAAGTTAAAGTTCTGGAAGTCGATCCCGAAAAGCGTCGTATCAGCCTCGGCATCAAACAGTGCACTCCGAATCCTTGGGCTGCCTATGTTGAAGAACATCCGCTGGGTTCCGTCATTGAAGGCAAGATTAAAAACATCACCGAATTCGGTCTGTTCATCGGCCTGTCTGACGAAATCGACGGTATGATTCACTTGTCTGACATTTCTTGGGAAAAATCCGGCGAAGAAGCCGTTAAGGATTACACCAAAGGCCAGACAATTGAAGCTAAAATCATTGACGTTGACGTTGAAAAAGAACGTATCAGCCTCGGCATCAAACAGCTGTCTGAAAACAATATCGCCATGACTTTGGATTCGCTGAAGAAAGGTGACATTGTCAAAGCCGTTGTAACCGGCGCTGACGAAAAAGGCGTTCAGGTAACGGTTCAGGGCATCGCAGCCACTATCAAAAAGGCTGATTTATCTAAAGAAAACAACGATCCTATGAGCTACAAGGAAGGCGACGTTTTGGAAGCAAAACTGACTTCCGTTGACCGCAAAAACGCTAAGCTTGGCGTTTCTGTAAAAGCTTATGAGATTGAAGAAGAAAAGAAAGCTCTGGAAGAATATTCCGGTGCCAACACTTCTTCCGGCTCTGCTCTGGGCGAAGCTCTGGGCGCAGCCCTGAAAAACAAAGAATAATTTTCTTTGCCCAAAGAAACACCCCGTACCATCGGTTCGGGGTGTTTTATTGTTTTTACAGCCAACGTTATTGTGCATTTTCCGTCTCTCTCCCTTTTCCCGGCTTAGCTGATTTGCCGTAATCTCAATACGAAACAAACCGTATACGATAATAAAAATCCGCATCGTCATTTTTCGATTTCGGTTTTTCCTTCCACAATTTAAACAGCATTTCTGCATTTTGCCGCTTCAACACGACATCCAAGCTGCCATCTTTCGTATAGCAAGTGCAAACATCATCTCGTCTTTCATAACAAGGATTACAAACGCTGACATCTTCATTCAACGCCCAGACCGCCCCCATTGCACTCTCCAACGTTTTCCTGTCCCGCCTCCCGCTGGAAGCCAGGCCTTTGCTTTCAGCCAAACTTATATAATTAAACCCGACATCATAAGCATTAATCGGAAAAAGCCCGAAATTTAAGGCTCCAAACGTATGCGACCCTCTGCCTAACAAAATATTATAAGCCTTATAGGTCGTTGTTATTTCCTTTTTTTCTTCATTATAAACAATGCTTTTAGGTTTAAATAACAACTGTTTCGCATACATGCAAAATACCGGATTATTCGTTTTTCCGTAATACATATGGTATATCGTCCCCGCAAAAGGATGCACAAGAATATTTGGATTTTTCAACCAAATGCTTGCCTCCGAATTTCCGTCATAAAAACGGTTTCGATAGCAACTGTACCTGTTGCCAATCCACTTTTCTTTCGCATCATAACGGTCAAATATTTTCGGCTGATAATCATAGCGGTAAAAAGCCGAATAAATCATACTTTTTTCCCGCAGCTTAACCAAATCGTCTTTCGTTTTCCCATCTAAGTCGCACATAGGTTGTAGCGAAACTCTCTCTTCTGCGGCAAGACATATTCCCTGCAAGCAAAGCAGCATCAGACACCCGGCCGCCAAACTCAAAATACGATACATTTTCCCTCCGTCCGATAATCATATTTAGAGTCTAGGATAATAATGTAAATAATTTCTAAACGAAAAACTTCTGTATCTCTTTCAGAATATGCAGCCCAATCCCTAAAAACATCTCGCTTAAAAAGCACCTATAAGAAGGCAATCCCTCAAAACACATTCTTTACAACACAAAAAACGCCGCTTAGAAAATAAACGGCGTATTTAAATAGTGTATTTAAACAATGTATTTAAATTATTCCCCGTCCTCTGTTTCCTGTACCAAAACATCTTCTTCTTCAACGACAACCGGCTGACCGGCAGTTGAATTTACCGGTGCAACTTCAACGCCGGGATCTCCGGGAAGCGGCTGCATATCACTATTGTTCCCGGCAGCATTTGCATTGCTGTTGGAATTATAATTTCCCGGAACTGTTACTGCTGAAGCCGAATATGTTTCAATAATCATAACGCCGCCATTGTCGGCATTGGCAGGAGCATTGCTCGCATTGTTCGTATTGCTTGCGCCCGCAATCGCCTGGCTGACAATCAAAGCCAATGCAGCCACCGCCAGAAGCCCCATAAATATTTTATTCATCTTTATTTCCTCCAAAATTAAAATGATACGATGAACATATAATCCTGCCAATCCGCCTTTCAACCCCGACACAAGACAAAACCAGTACCTATGCTCTCACACTCCACCCCTCCACGCACCTCTATCGTCGCATAGAACAAACAAAAACGGCAGGATTTCTCCCGCCGCACTAAACGAATAATTAAAAATAAAACTTAATTCCTCCGGTAAAGACGCCGCCCCACTTGATTTCGCCACGTCCGTCAATCGGAATTGACTGATAACGGGCTTCGCCAAACAATGCTATCCGTGAAGACAAATTTACCGAGCCGTTAAGTCCGACTCCGAAATAATATCGTCCGTGATAAGCATGCCCGTGGTGATAATCATAAGGATAATCCCCGTGGAACCACTCTTCCTGGAGAGCATATCCCGTATGAACCATCAACGCCAAATGCCCATAGCTTGAACTCAGAAATTTAACCCCCAAATTCAGCCCTAATGTCATAGTCGACAAAGTATTGGTTTCCGCGCTGAAGCCATCATCATAAAGAGAATTGACCGACAGATAGCTGCCTTCTATCTCTCCGATAAACAACCCGGCTTCTGCTCCGACCCGGACGCTAAATGCCGGCGAAGCCATATCGTTCACCAAAGCAGCGCCTGCTCCAAATCCGGCATAAAAATCCACGCCGTCTCCAAACAAGCCCGCTCCTCTGTCATAATAACGAAAGCACTGGGCATTAACGTTATTCACACATACTGCACAGATGACAACTATCGTCGCCATTACTGTAAAAAGTCTTTTTTTCATATCTTAATAATTTAGTTTAGTAAGATAATTATACCCTATTTTTCCGTTACGTGCAACAAAAATTCCTCCGCAAAGTTTAATTTACTCCGATTAAATTTGTCCATCATAACAAAAAAGCAGGGAAAGCGAGAGCATACGCCCCCAATCTTTCCCTGCTTATCTTCAATACGCCAGAGCCTTGACTTCACTTTTCGACATCCCCGTTTTATTGCGGAAGACCCCGAAGTTGAAACCTACAGATAACATCAGAGCGTTATATCGCTCCGACGAACTGTTCTGGATAATTCCAGAAAGTCTTCTCCACTGGGCAGTCAAATAAAGACTGTTTCCCGTAGAGAAAAATCTGTGTTCAAATCTCACGCCAGCTGTCGGGTACATATAATTTCCCCAACTGCGGAATGAAACTTTATTGCCGGCATCATCGGTTGTTTCCTTTGAGTCGGTTTCATAGGATTCAAATCCTATACCGCCAAAAAAGAATAACCGATTTTGGTTGTAAGCATCAAACTTAAACGGCTGAACAGCCGCCCAGCTCTCTGCCCGGAAACTCCAATAATCCTCACCAGCGTTAACTGCATTGTGAGTATATTTGGACTTTCCGACTTCGCCTTGAAGTCCAACTGCCCACCAGGAGCGGTTGTATTCAAGACCAGCGCCAACCACCGGAGAATTAACATTTTCAGCCAGCTGATAACCGGCATAAAAGTTAACACCCCAGCCGTACTTATCAGCCGAGCGAAGCACAACCTTTCCGGCATCAGGATCATCTTCAGAAACACCCTTTACACTATCACAGATAGCGTAATAAGTATCTCTTTTAGAATCCCTGCCTACCACTGCTTCGGTAAAGCGTGTGTCAACACTCGTTTCTTCCAAAGCCGCAGCAGTCGTCGGATTCATTACCGTCTTTTTCACAATTGTGGGACGGTAAATTACTGTATCCTGCCGGGCCGTCAGCTTTTCAGCCGCGGACAAAAATACCACACGTCTTACAACGCATGTATCTTGTCCTTGTACGAAAGAAGACACTGACGCGATAGTGTCTTTCTGATTTTTAACTAGGTATTCCATACACGCCTTTGCGTCACGTGTATTAATACCGTTAACAACTCTCTGAGCGTTGGAAGCTCCCGCAACCA